>Ga0080013_1000198_pt1 | contig 86323 bp, 121 predicted proteins | sample ETNvirenome_6_85_FD_69236 | JGI IMG/M metagenome (GOLD analysis project Ga0080013, IMG submission 69236) | Marine viral communities from the Pacific Ocean - ETNP_6_85 (SPADES assembly) (version 2) | ecosystem: Environmental > Aquatic > Marine > Oceanic | place: Pacific Ocean | collected 2013-06-19
TAACTCTGGTACAGGCCGTGACCTGTCGTTGAACCTTTTGGACAACGCAATCATGAACATTCGTAAGAATGGTGGTGAGCCTAACCTCATCCTCATGGGTCATGACCAGTACTTCAAACTTGAGCGACTCTTGAACTCGCAGCAGCGATACTTGGGTCAGGAAGAGTTTGAAGTTGGTGTCGGTGATGAGCGAACATTCCCCGGTACTCGAACAGGACTTGTCCTCTCGACCTACCTTGGTATTCCGATTCTTACTGACAACGACGTTCCTGTTTCAGTTTCATCTGCTGATGCAGTTCTTGGTCAGAACGTTTACGTTCTTGACACGGACTCCATCGAGATTGCTGTAGCACAGCCTACTCAGTATGTTGAAAACCGTGACTACTTCGCAGCTAACGCTCTTGTAGTTCGTGGTCTTCTCTACACGATGGCTGAACTTCGAGCTCGCAACATTTGGCACACCGCCAAGATTGCTGACTTGAACACATAGTCTAAAAGACTTGTTTTGGCGACCCCTTCAAGTGGAGGGGTCGCCTTTCTATTGAATGTAATGTAATGTAATGGTGAATAATGAGAAGTGTGTATGTTGATGGTGTGTTGCAAAGTCTAGATATACAGACTAAAAGGATGGTCGGGGAAGTGATGAATCTAATAGAAGCTTCATTACCGGACTCTTCTGCAACTGCGGCGTTGAAAAAATCAATCAAGCAAACCATGTGGCGTACAAATCGCAATATTCAAGCTGATGTGAACGGTCTGTCTTTCACAAATGAGGACAATATAGAATGACTAAACATACGTTTAAACAGTCGGATGTAACAGGGGATACTAGGATTATTGCCCGTTCTGCTCTAGGGTATGACTGGAACTACCTTGCCGATGACGAAACTCTCATCTTTGGTACTGACAGTGATGCCACTATTTCTTGGGATGGAGCTGCCCTGAACGTTACTGGAACCACTGTGGAAATTACCGATGGAGATTTGCAGGTACTAGCACAGAACCTTTACCTAGGTGCTTCTACTGCATTCGCAACAACGGAACCAACTTCCGCTGCTATCTTTAAAAGCGGAACACAGGCTGCTGGTGCCATCACCACCTCTAGTGCGCTAATGGCTAATGACACCGTACTTCGGAAGATCATTGCTGATGGAACAGTTAGTAACGTAGGCTAATATGACACTTGCTTTTTCAGAGGCTCCCCATAAATCTAATAATTCGCTGCATCCGACAACGATGCCGGAGTTTATATGGACGCATGGGGATGACCTCTGTGATTGTACCTTTCAGCGTATAGGTGAGTGGTCTAATCCCTACCTTGCTAGAACACGCAGGGTTCGGGTATGTTGTTTAGAAGACAGGATGTTAGACGGTAACGAGGACTTAGTGCAAGACATACCGGGGTTCTTCAATGATAACACCGGGTTGTTTGAGACTGAGCCTTGGGTTTGGGATGGCGAAGACGACATGCCGGAACATTTATTTATGCGTCAAACCGCTATCATTCAAGGCTTATCGCTAGATGAAACACGAGTAAAGTTTGAAGGTGTGGAGCCACCCAAGGGGACTCCAAGACCTAAAGTTGTAGAACAGAGGAAAATTATGAGTGAATATGAAATCATAGGTCAGCAAGTTATGAAGATTCAGGAGTTAGAGAAGCAGAAGAATATGTTGGTTAGTCTGATTCACTCTATCAAAAGTGGTGACATAGACTTGGCTCGTATAGAACTAACGGATAATGGGTTTACCGTTACAGATGAAGACGAAATAATAAAGTAACGCCATAGCTTTATATGGCGTTTTTTGTTGGGAGAATATAGGTGGCAATAGACGCTTTAATGTCTTCCGTGTTTTCTACTTACGGTGTATCGGGAGTGTTAACTTTAGTATCAGTTTATTTGGTGACTAAATTATATTATTTGGAACGAAGGTACACTAAATTGGAGATGGACTTGAGCGACATACAAAAATCAGTCGAACTTCATATGAAGGACAATAGAAATCATATGACTGCAAGAGCCAAAGAGGTGGATTCTAACATGAAAGCGTTAGATAATAAATTAGATTCTTTGGTGAATTGGGCAATCTCCACAAATCAAGGGGATGTTGGGTGGCTGCAAAAGAGGGGTAAATAATGATTACCCTAAGAGTTTTAGGACCAAACCAAGCTTGTAAATACTCCTTTGCTGCTACGGTGTCCTTACTCTTTTTATTATTGGTTAGTTTATCGTCATCAGCAAAAGGCGCAGTTGGGGTCTATTCTGAGGCAATTGATGATATAATAGAAGTAGAGGCAAAAATGTCTCCCACAAATAGCGAGGATTAGATAGGAAAATGGGAAATTTTACCACTGAGACACAAATTTTGGATACCTTAGTAAGGTCGCAATCAGATAACACAGTAGATTTCTCTGTAAAGGAAAGTGTTCATGCTTGGAATCGCATAATTCCAGTCAGTGGAACCCTATCTACCGCTGAAACTCCCCAAGATTTATATAATATACAGACAGAAAACGCAAATCGCCCCGCTGCCGTAAATTTGTTTACTAACCCTAGTTTTGAGAATTCCACCACAGGTGTAACCAATGATGGATCCGCAGCCACTAGAGTTACTACAACCCCCCGACTAGGGACTTACTCCCTTCAAATCAATCCAGCTAACTCCGCAGATAATGAAGGGGCGTATGCAACTATCAATAATATAGGTGGACTAGACACTTATCTTGTTGCTTCAGTGTATGTTCGTGATGCTTCGGACGCTAACGCTGAAGTAGTTTTGAAAATTCAGGACAGTAGTGGAACAGACTTGGCTACCTCCGGGGCAGTCAACGTCACAGATTCTTACCAAAGGCTAACCTGTCGATATGCCCTACCTGCTAGTTCTGCATCGTACAGGATTTGGATAGGGACAGGTTCTCAGCATAACACCAATACATTTTGGGATAGTTTACAGGTAGAACATCGTCAGGACGGAATGGCTACAGAGTTTATTGACGCAGTAAACCAAGCAAACTGTTCTTGGCAAGGAACTGCTGACGCATCATACAGTCAGAGAGTGTCCCCACTTACGGTCATTAAAGGATTTAGGCTCAATTTCTCTCACGATACCTTGATAGCCTTTGATACCACAGCCGATGTAAAGGCTGTAACAGCAGCTAGCAGGGAACGAAGCCATCTAGTTGATGTCTCTGTTTCGGCAATATGGGAACCTAGTTGGCCTTTGGATATAAGACAAAATATTTCATTCACTAATGGAGCAGGTTCCGAAACTCCTACGGTATCCGGAACGCTGTTCGGTAGAAGTTCTATCTAGCCGTGAAATTCCTTAAAAAATTATTAAGTTTCAGACATACACATACACCTGTTATGCAGTTATCTAACTTTAGGGGAAGAAACCCTAAAGTACAGGTTATTTGTGATTCTTGTGAACAACCAACAACTCTTGAAACAACCAAGGAACGGTTTTTCCCTTCAAGCATTTAAAGGATAAGAATATGAAATTATTCCAATCCTACAGAGTTGTTCCGTGGGAACCTGAAATAATAGCAGTAGATGATTTAGATGATGCTGTCCAGCTGATTCACGCCAACCAAGACATTGATGATGAGGTATTCTATACTACTAGAGATGCTATTGAGTTAGGTGTGGAGGAGTTATACGATTCCGAAGTTGACCTAGAAATGTCGGAACATATAGTAGTAACTCAGGATAGTTTACGAGCCGTACACCGATATATCTATCCCCAAACTCGTATTCCGAATCAATTTAGAGGAATTCCAGTTATAGTAAATAATCATCTTACTCCAGAACCAACTATTCTATCTAAACTTCTAGCTAGGCTTGAGTCTGAGGCTAGAATAGCGTCTATTAGAGATTTAGAAGATTGGTATTGGGATTTCGGAACTATCAGTCCTTTCTCAGTCGGCAATAACGTAATCGGTGGTATAATACTATCAGCGGTGTCTTGTTTTTTGCAGGGTAATTATTTAGTTGAAGTCACAGAAGGAGTTCATTATGACTAGTTTAGCTATGGAAGAAGAACAGGGTTGTTCAACGTGTGGAAGGGATTTAGGTAAATATGAGTTAAATGTATGTGATATATGTAAAACTTGTCCATTCTGTAGTAGTTCTTTTACGGTTACTAACTTGAATGGAATTGTAGTTGAGCGTAGGTGTCATAAATGTAATGCTTATACGGAAACTTATTTGGATTCAATCTAAAAAATGCACAAAATAGAAAACGCTGTTAACGTGTCCGTTTTGGAGGCACGAGAAATCATTAGTCGATTAGAGGAATGTGTGGCGGATGTGAAAATGGGAGTTCCGATTACAGAATGTGATTTGGATTTACATTTAGACAGGTTGATGAAGGTAGTGGATAGGGTTTTCAGTAAAGATCAACCTCACGTTCCAACCCCGGAAGTTCCTTTTTAGATGGTAACGAATGAATTTTGGGATTTTTCAAGGATAAGAGATATTTGGAGAAAGCCGAAGGTAGAGGATATGGAAAGTGTAAGTAAGCTTTATGTCGATGTAGATGAAACGTTGATATTTTGGCCTAATCCGGATAAACCATACGTTGGAGAATACACTGTCAACGAGGAGTTGGTGGATGTTTTACATAAAGTATTAGAAAAGAATTTATACGATGTGTACATTTGGTCGGGTGGCGGTAAAGTTCACGCAGAGTCGATTAGTAAAAAACTTTTTGGGAACTACGACTTACCGTCTTACAATAAATTTCAAATTTGGTGGACACATATCACGGCAGAAGATTTTGCCATAGATAACAGAAGGCAGGAAGAAAGACGTTACTTAGAAAAATTTAAAAAAGTGTTCTCGCCTAGTGAATTTATACAGGAGTACAAATGATTTCGGTATCAAATGAAACATTCGACAAACTTGTTTTGGAAGCCAGTGTAAAACGACCAATTGTGTTAGATTTGTGGGCAGAATGGTGCGGTCCGTGTAAAGTATTTTCCCCAACGTATGAAAAAGTCTCTGAAGACTATTCCGATTCTATGGATTTTTATAAGTTGAATATAGACGAAAATCCAGAGTTAGCAGATAAATACGGTATAAAGAGCATACCCACAGTACTGGTGTTTAATAACTCCGAACCAATAGATCAAGTTGTGGGGATTATTCCAGAAGATAAATTGCGCTATGAATTAGACTATATTTTGTCTATTACACAAAATTAACCGTATAATAAAGTAGGGAGTTTTATAACTTCCTTTATACAATAAACAAGGGGTATTAATGAAACTACGTAACTTTTTAGGGGCTGTGAAAGATCTGGTTCTGATGCCTTTCAGGAAAACTCCTGTTCGTAAAATAGGCGATGTTCTATTATGGACTCCTAAAAAGGTTGGTTGGGTGCTTAGAAAAGTACTACATGGAATTGTAATTGGACCCGGTTACGTATTTAATGCCGTTATAAAGTCTCCTAAGAAAGCGTTTAGAAAAGCTATGATTATTAGAGATTGGATGTTGGAAAAGATAGATTACCTAGAAGCGGAGTCTGCTAAGTGGAAGCGTACATTCCAGATTATAAAGTCTCCATACACAATTCTATTGAAGATGGGATTCTCACCACAGTATGCTATCGGTCTAATAGCTGTAGGTACGACTGCTACTACTGGTGTTGTGGCAAACGAAGCTATGAAGCCACCGTCTTTTGCTGCTGGTGACCCCGGCATTTATAACGCACCAACAGACTCACCTATATATTCTGCTAAAGAATTTAACACGTTGCGCCTAGACTTAGGCTCTACACCAATCGGTCTAGTGCAGATAGAAGATATAACCGTAGGTACTGCTTATGCTAACTCTGCTTTGCCTTCTGGAGAGACAAACGCTGTTATTATTGGCGGTATAGCAGCATCGTCTGACCCGGCGTTTACTGAAACGTATCTAGAAGTTGGTCATCTGACTGTGGAGAAGTGGCGGTGCGACTCACTGAAACTTACTAATATTGAAGCACATGAGTTGGTGGTCAAAGGTAACGCCTCTGACGGACAATCAATTGCTGCAACAGCGGGAACGCCTAGAGATAGGGCAATATCAGGTGGTAACAGAGCCGATGATATGATTACCTCTGGTGGTTACTATGACCAAGTTAAAGTAACCTCAGCCTCATCAGGAGTCAACGGTAAGATTGATAGGCTAATACTATCTAACATTTACACTAAAGGTGGTCCTTGTATCCTAGACAGGATTAAAGCAGGTACGGTAGAAATCCTTGTGAATGAGGTAGGTGCTGGAAACGGTTTCGCCACGAAAGAATTTGAGGTAACTACTTCAGTGGTCTACAAGAGGTTCGTGAACGAAGACAACGTAGAAGTATCAATCGCACCACCAAGTTAATGGCTGATTTCCGCATCATATCTGAAAACGTAGTTGTTCCCTCAAACAAAGCTTCGTATGACTTTTTAAAGTCTAACTATCCTAGTCTAAGCACGACTGAATCCATAGTTAAATCTCAAGTTAACGAACTTCTATTAGGGTATGTTATACCGTCCGAAGATAAAGAAAGTATGATATCATCTATACAACGTAATGGAATGAGTATCCGATATACAGCGTAAGGACATTAGTTATGATGAAATTATCGCAAGACGTATTTGTAGTAGGTAGTAACTCAAAGTTCCCTCAGTGTTCAGTAAAGAAGTGTTTTTATACTGTTGCGAAAGACGGGTTATGTAAGAAGCATTGGGAACTTTCGGTTTCCAACTTTTAGAAAGGATAGATAGGTGACATCAGACTCCTATTGGAACGACCACTTTGATGAGTGTCCCGCCGGGACAGAAGAAAAAGATTGGGTAGAGAATCCAGTCTGTAGATGTGATTCTATAATGAAGACTCTAGAAGCTTTAGAAACAGTAGAGGAGTATTAATGATTAGAAACACACATACTATAATTCGTAATATCGGCGGAGAGTATGTAAGAAAGATAGTACCTGCTGACCCCCAACCAACTCTACTAGAAAGACTTGTAGAAGCCCTACAGGCCATAGCAGTACTTAGTAACGATGATGAAGTAGTAATATTAGCAGACAGAGCTCTAGAGGTATATTATGACCAGCGTAAGTAGTAAAGACATAGTAGATGACATTATAGAAGGAAACGGCAGGAGTAAAGAAGGGGGTGACACTATCGAATACATCATAGAGTACCATAACATCTTCGATAGAGCCCCTACGTGGAAGCTATGCCGTGACAAAGAAGAATATAAGCATGCCATGGAGCATGGTGCATTCATACAACCCTTTCTAATGTGGCAGAGAGAAGAAACAAGTGACGAAGACGACCCCTCCCCCACTACCCCAGATGATGATGTACTTGAGTTTCATTTAAGGTGAGTAACCCACAGCGTTGCGGGACGGTAGATAACCCTCATATATACGTGAATACAAACCGTTGCGAAGCCTGTAACAAACATATACGTGATGTACATATATCTGACCACGTAAAGAAAACGGCCGGGAGAAAGGAAATAGAATGCCCTCAAACCTATACAACCAAAACCAAATATCCAACCCATGCACAATATGTAAAAAACCCTCAACAATAATACATACAGAAACATACTACTGTACCCCCTGCTACTACCAAAGATACGTAAAAACTATGTATAACTACGCATCTAGAGCAACCAACCCCATTATATTTTAATAGCTTCTCTATATGATTATTAGTAAATCTCTAAAATAATAAGAAATAACTTTATACGATATAATAGAAAGTACAGTCACCGTGTAATAATAAGTCTATGTTACGATGGAAAACCATTCTCTGACGATAAATATATTTAAAAATATTTCAAATTAGTTCAAATCAGTTCAAAATAGTGTTTTAGCATGTTTTTCATGGCCACATTCTCGGCTGAATGTCAAATCCAAAACTATCTTATATAATTATATGGTGAGTTCAAATCATAAGGTTTTGCCCCTAGGGAAACATAACTTCGCCGAACCTTGTTTTAAAAAGGGAATTGGGAATCCGGGGAATCGGGAATTCGGGGAAACGCTGGGGAATTGGCAATCTGAGGCAATCGGGAATGTACGGGCAATACGGGAATACGCAGGGGAATACGGGAATACGGGAATGTACAGGCAATGTAGGCAATGCGGGAATATAGGCAATACGGGAATATATACGGGCAATTAGGCAATTCCCGCACATATGTTAGGCAATTAGGCAATGTAGGGAATGCGGGAATAGAAGGAATTCGTAAATTAGGGAATACGGGAATGTAGGAATTCGTAATATTAATTAAGGAATACGACGACTTATAGGGAATTGCCCCTAGAAAAACACAAGCGAATTCGTAATTCCCCCCAGCCGGGGATGCGGAAATCAGGTAAAGATGTTAGGCAAACTATTTTGTTCCCTAGGATTTCATATATGGGAACCAGTGTTCAATCATAAAAGCAAGCCGGAAGTGTGCATTAGAGCTTGCTGGAAAATGCGGAAATAAAAAATTTAGAATTTTTCCAGTAGCAGCTGGAGGGGGAATAAGAATGGCACGAAGAGGAGTAAAGTCATTGCAAGAGGAATTAGAGGAATACCAAGAGTATCCGGCAAAAGATCTACATGACCGAGCCCAGCACGAAATTTTAGAAAAACTTTACTGGCAACTGGTCTATACCCGGCAAGTACTTACTGGAATGGGAATGGTCGTCATCGTCGTCCTGATCCTGCTGATGCTAAAATAGAACGGGCGTTCTAAAGTTTACGAATAAATTGGGCAGGGTCGGCGTCTTCCTTTTTGGCTCTTACTTCGTGAACTTAGTTCTCTCTTTTTATGTTACTTATATTATAACATGCTTCTCATACCATGTCAAGTCTTTTTGGAGGCAATTTATGAAACAGGACGAACTCACCCGGCTGCTGGCTGAGGCGGAGCGGGCGGAAGAAGAAAGTAATGAGCTGGCTATCGTGAAATATCTCTCTGTCATAGCCCATTCCCTGCTTATAGATGACGAAGATGACTGACTGGAGGAATAGAGCTCCAGTTCAGGCAGCTGAAAAATTTAGAAAAACTTCCCAGTAGCCGGGGCCCAGTTACCCAGTCTCCCCGGCCTCCCAGTGTTCCCGGCCGGATCCGGGGCAAAAATTTAGAAAATGCAATTTCTTATAAAGGGTTGACACGCCCTCTTTCCTCTGTTATAATATAAGCACACAAGCAGGAAGGAAAGAAAATGGGATTCCTAAATGTACACGCAATAGAGGTGAATGACGGTCAGCTACTCCGAGAGAACGACAGCGTTAGGGTAGAGACATCAGACGACAGAGTATGGTACGGTACTATCAACGGAATTACCGTGTTCGATACAATGGTAGAGGTCACAGTTACAAACGACGACGGTGCGGATATCCAAGTGGATAGTGATTGCATCGTTACGAATGACACGCAGGAGTGGTAAAATGTATAAGTTCTTCAGCACACCGTCACACGGATACCTAGCTGTTCCGACAGCAGACTACGAAGCTAGCGGATATAAGGCTTCCCGCTTCTCCTACAAGCTAGGAGAGCAGTTAGTCTACCTAGAGGAAGATTGTGACGCTAGAGGCTTCATGGACGCTTTCAACGTGTCACTTGACGACGTAAAGGAAGTTGTGATAGACTACGACCTAACGCAACGCAAGTTTGTCGAACCAATGAGTGGCGAAGGCTTTGAACTAAGAATAGGCACAGGATACTAAAATGATTAGATGTAACGAGTGTGGACGAGTATTCGACCTGAACGATGACCGTGATGCCGATGAGTTGTATCACGGGCATGACTGTGAGGTATAAAATGACGACTAAACAAAGATATGAAAAAATGTTTGTGACGGTTGAGCAAGGTGACCCTAACCATGAATCAGCAATAGAGGACATGAATGGGTACATCGAGCGAATGGGGGGAACCACAGACACACCCCTAACGTATGCGACTGATCGATATTACTCTTGGACTGTTCCTACTAACTGGACAGCTAAGTTCTACCAACGATTCAAGTCCTTCGGTCTAAAGGCTAAGGTACTCCCTAATTCAGAATGGTTTGGCCTGTTAGAAAATTAGGGGTTGACAAGCATAAAAGGTTATGCTATAATATAGTCAAGCTAGTGAGGCGGGCATGGTCAGACATTCCCTTATGAAGATAAGATGACACGCTGAAACCGCCCGCCCCTAGCAGAAAAAATTTTAGAAAAAGATAGGTGTTGACATGTAGTAAAAAGTATGCTACAATATATGTATGAGGTAAGGAATGCAAGAGAGGTCATGCTAACCACCTGCACTCCAATTTTACCTCTAGGGGCAGGAGTTGAATACAATAACTCCAATGCTCCGACACTCGGAGTGGAGACTGAAGGGGTCATTCCCCGCCACCTGTTTCAAACGCAGAGTCCAGTCTCAACTGAGGGGAGCGAAAACAGAATACTGAGCCATGCAAATGTCCCTCATTCACATGGAAGCATCACAAGTAGTGAGCAACGAAGGTCCTAGGATAACTTCTCAGCCGATGTCTTGTAATATGCAGACCATCCCTGAATCGCACACATCCCTCTGTTGAATCATATTCTAATAATCGCTCCCCTCTTTTATTTAAATACTTGACACTCTCCTATTACTATGATAAGATACGTAGTACAGGAGAAAATGACATGAAGAAAACAAAAGACGGTTACTTAGTTGGACAGAGTGGTGTGCTTGTTACATGCCCTATCTGTCTCGGCGACATGTGCGGATGCTACGATGACCTTGAGGTAAAAGGCTTCCGCATCTGTAAGGGTTGCGCTAGTGAGTACGAAGCGCATTGGGGTCGCCCACCGTCTAAGGGAACGATTAGCAAAGCTATAAAAGCATTAGTCGCTCAGGGGTTGTGGGACAGAAAAACCCACAGCGTCCCTAAAGTAGCGTAAAGGAAAATTTAGAAAAATGAGAAAAGTAACAGTAAGTATCCCAGAGGTACACATGAGTTACATAACTTTAGAAGTTGAAGATGATGCCTCAGATGAGGGTATAAAAGATAAAGCTAATGAGTTGCTAGAGTCAGGGGGTTATCAAGAGAACTTAGAATACTCTCACACTATGGACATGGATAAGTGGGATATAACAGATGAGGCTACAATATGAGACTAGATATAGTAGCCGACGCTCTCGACAGAGCATGGGAGCAACTTCGCTGTACGTGCGGTGATGATGACTCAGGCATCTGCGACTGTGCAATTGCCCAAGTAGGCGAAGCACGAGATATGCTCCGTGAAAGAGCATTGATAAACCGATCATGGGAGCAACTTCGGCAATCGGCAAATCAGGGCTATCCAGTTACATGGGGGCAATAAAGGCAATCATTTACCTATTCCCTCCCATTCCCTCCTATTCCCTCTAGGCAATAAGCCAATATAGAGGGTAATCCCCTAGCAGTTCAGTCATTTCTGCTAGGGGATTTTTTATTTCCCCCGGCATCCCCGACCGATCCCCGGCATCTGCTTTGCCCGGTACTGGAGGGAAAAATTTAGAAAAAAATCTTCAGGAATCACTGGACGACGCCTACCGGATCTACCAATTTTCGTTTATCAATATACATTCCGCCCAGTATTCAACTGGAATCAGGAGTCATCTGGTCTGGTGCAGCAGGATCCAGTAAAAATTTAGAAAAATCCCCCGGCAGGATCAGCTCCCGGCCCGGATCCCAGCTCCCAGCTTCTGGCCGGGAATTGCCGGATCTGGCTAAAATTTAGAAATTTGACGACTCCCCGGTTTTCTGCTATACTTTCCGGCCGGAGGAAAAAATGGAAAAAGAAACATACTCGCCCCTATCCAATAAAAAGACTAGGGAGCCATTTTTAGAAAAAATCCAAATATTACATGAAGCCATGGAAAATGTAATTGAGGCACATGAAACTTGGTTGAGAGATGCGGCTGATTGGACGAAAAAAGATGAGAGCGGAATGGTTCGCATGTCTCGTTCATGGCTAGACGAATCTCTTGAGGAGGGCAAAGACGCTCTCAAAAATTTGAAAAAATATAAAATCTTTCAAAATTGATAGAAAAACCTCTTGACAAACGGTTTCCGTTCCTATAATATAGGTAGCACATCAAAACAAGTGATTTGGAGAAATCAATGATTATCACCCCACAACAGTACCCTACCTTATCAAGAGAGGTCAAAGGCGACCCTCACAATTTCCTAGCGGGAGATGAGATAGAAATCTCAGGTACACGTTTTCCCGTAGTTCGCAGAATCTTCAACATCGAAGGCGAAATCGAAAAGGTGCTAGTTGCCAAGACGCATGTTCGTATGAGTGTGCAGAACGATTACCTTGACGCATTTGAAGATGCGATGGAAAACAAAAATTCAGAAAAACTTGAAGATATCGCTCACAAGATATTCAATCAAGTCGGTACAACTCTAGTTTCATTGTACGGATTTGAGGATAGTCGTCCTAGCGACGATGAATCTAAGTAGGTTTCTCCTACCTCTTGTTTCTCCCCTACCCACACACGGGTAGGGGAGTTTTTATTTGGATGCTTGACAAATTATAAATTTTAGGATATCCTTACCTGTAAGGAGAAAAGAAATGTCTACATACGATTACCTAAAAACTGAATCTACTGAAGAGCGAGTTCCAAAGGATGCTGACCTCTCAGTAGCCGAGAACATGAAGCTAATGCAGATTGGTGACAGCGTAGATGTATACTCTCCCTTACTAGAGGATTGGACGTATGGCACAGTCATAAAGGCGGGAGATACGTGGATAGAGTGCATGTTTGGCGGGTTAGACGTTACGTTTGGCTTAGAAGATATGCCGACTTGGAAAGATAGAGGCTTTGAAGTTAGGAGTTCAATATAATGCCTAATTGGTGCAGTAACGAAGTACAGGTATTCGGTACAAAAGAAAATTTAGAAAAATTTATCGACGAGTGCTTCACAGATTTCAAGGGAACGCCTGTTTTAGATTTCAATAAGGTTCTGCCCGAACCTGACTATAAGAAACCACAGAAAGATGGTACGCATAACAATGGAGTGCAGACTCAGCCATCTACTGTAATGCCTGATTGGTGGACTTGGCGCACCGATAATTGGGGTACGAAATGGAATCTAGTACCTAGCGAAGACAGTACCTTAGATGGTTACGAAACAGAGCGGGGAGATGAATGGCTACGCTTAGAATTTGATACAGCGTGGTCACCACCTAACGGCGTCTACGACGAAATTGTTGACAAATACCCTTACCTTGATGTAACGTGGTTCTATCGAGAAGATGGTATGCAAATGGCAGGTTGGTTGCCTTATGACTAAGGAGTAGTTATGAATTGGAAAAATTTGAAAAAAGCTTGGCAGGAGTCAGGCGACGAGCGTTGGATACAGCACCCGAAGGGTCATCGAGCGCAGAAGAAAGCCGAGAGGCGCAACCGCAGAGAGGGTAGGCTAAGGTAGCCAACAGGTCTCCAAAACCTGAGGAGTGAGTTCGATTCTTACACCCTCTGCCACTCCCCTAGCATTTGCTAGGGGATTACTTTTTACACCTAAAGGAACGATTATGAGATATTTTACTGGAGCTACCAGTGACAACACGGAGAAAATTTTAGAAAAAGTGGCCGGAAAGTACCAAGCCCGGCATCTCCGATCAAGGAAGGCCAGAAAGCATTTTTCCGAGAAATCTCTTGAACAGGCCAAGCAAAATTGGAAAGATGGCAAGCGAAGTAACTGGTCTTACGATAAAGAGGCTTGGCTAGAAGCAATAGTCCGTACTGAAGAACTGGATATGGATCGTTATTACTGGATATCTCAAGACTGGGAGAAGACCGGGGCCTTTGTGAAAATTTTAGAAAAAAGCACCGATCCCAATCCAGCTGGGCTGCCGAGCAGCGTAACAGTTGAAGTAGTACAACCAGCAGGGGCTTACCGATCAGGCCAGATCAAACTTATGAACGCTACTCAGATCTTTGACCACAGGGCGCATGCCAGTAAAGAAAATTTTAAAAAATATCTAGCTGGAGAGCCTTACGTTGTTTAGAAAATTTTTCCAGAAGGTGCAGCAGTACTGGACTTGCCAGCGTTGTGGCTGGGACGGAAGATGTACAGAGTCACATAAATAGTTTGACACCCTGCGTTCTTTATGTTATTATATAGGGAACAGGAGTAAATGAAATGAAACAGACATGGGTACTAAGAGAATGGGTCAAGTGGGTTATATTCTTCACGATTCTATATTTCTTACTAGTATGGGTCGGGTTTCCACTTCCTGAAGTCAGCCTAAGTTGGGACGGAGTTTGTAAGTAATGAATATTTGTAAATTTTGCCACACGGACGAAATACTGAATCACGTAGATGCACTATGTCAGAAATGCACAGAGACTTTTGTTGTTGCGGGTAAAAATTCAAAAAATCCTTGGTGGGCATACAATGACTAGCGTAATACATAGAACACTAAGCGGATACTCCCACGAATGCGAAATCGTGGGAGAAGGTGAAGAAGTAGGTCGTAAGGTTTACGACTTAGCGTGTGGCAAGTGGGCGTGGGAAGAACAAGTAAAAATTCAGAAAAAGGATTGACATGACAACTATAGCAAGAAATAGAACTGAAGCAGAAGTGTACATCACGGACGTGATCGACAAGCTAGGGGGTGGCACAATTACGCAACCTCTACTTGACGACTCCGACCCTGATTTTCCATTCGTAGGCTTTAGAGTCGTCAAAGACGAGAAGACGCTAAACGTATGGATACTACGTGACCCTGAAGGTAACGGAAGCGGTCACCTGTCGATAGAAGAACCAAATCAATTTGGAAATTTTGATTGACAATTCACTCCCTCCCTGTTATAATAAATAGCAGGAGGAAGGAGATGAATATAAAAACTGAACACAACGGAGCGAAAAACGGCGGAGGATATTGGGGTACTAGGAAGGAAGCGAAGAAATTCAGTTCACGTATACGGCGCATAAATGCCAAAAGTGAAATCAAACAACAGCTTACCGACTAACCCACCCGCCCACATAAAGAAGAACCCACCCTAGCAGGTGGGTTTTTTGTTGTCCAAAATTTAGAAAAATACTTGACGCCTAAAGCAGAAGGTGATATAATTTAGAACAAGGAGGAGAGTTATGAAACTACCATTTGATGTACCGATTTACGACACCGAACCACAAGTAGTGAAGAACCGATTCGGTGGCGGTTCCTGCACCCTAACACCCGAAGCGGTAGCGGTGTACGACACAATCATAGGAGCAGAGCAGTTCCACGACTACGAGACAGTTCAGAAGGGTTTAGCTTGGTTCGTGAAGCACTACCCCGAAGAATATACGATACTACTAGATTAGTATCGGACTCTCCAGAAAGCCCGCCATTCGGCGGGTTTTTTGCTTTTCTGGCCGAAATTTGAAAAATTCTAAAAATTTACGACCAGATGCCAGTTCCTTCGTAGTTATAATATAAATGTACCAACTGGGTACACGGCACGAATCAGGAGAAACTGAATGGCTGCAAAAGTCAAACTGTTCGATATTGTAAACGATAGCCCAAATTACGTGATAGATGTAGTTGAGAAACTCTGGAGCATCGTTACAGACATACCAAAACCAGTTCAAATTGTTCTGGGAGCTGCAATTGTGGGGCTGGTGCTGGAAAACTCCGGCTATCTAACCCTCCCCTTTTAGTAAAAATTTAGAAAATTAGTAAAGACAGCCGGCTTCCTCCTTATACTGGGGGAGCCGGTTTTATTTTTATCCAGTACATCGCAGGATCAGGATCGGGCAGGATCAGGATCGGGACCAGAAAAGAGAAATTTTAGAAAAACCTTGACAGAGCAGATTCGACTCCTTATAATAAGGAGACAGCATTTAGAGCAAGGAGAGAAAAATGGGTTTTGAATCATTAGGAAGAAAAGAAGCCAAATTCTTGGCATCAGTTAGTCAAGAGAAACTAGCCGAAACGTTCAAAGAAATGGGGTTGACCGTCGATATGGGACGTTCTACCTATTACGCCGAAGGTCACAAGCTAGACTTCAAGTTCTCGGTGGAACTACCTGAGAAAGCGGACGTTATGAAAAATTCAGAACTTTCGTTGTATGGGTTAGATGCTAAAGTCGGTGATGAGTTCTCGGATTGGAGTGGAACGAAGTTCCGAATACTTGGGGTCAACAAAAAAGCTAGGAAGTACCCTATTAGGATACTGCGTCTAAGCGATAACTCACAACGAAAAGCACCTGTTGACTTTGTTCGGAGAGGTTTGGAAGGATAAAAATTTAGAAAATTTAGAAAACCCGTCAGCGATGGCGGGTTTTTTATTTGACATATATCGAATATGGGTGTAAAGTACATATAACGAAAACAAGGAGCGAGAAAATGACAACACTAACACAACAACACCTAGATGAGTTCTTAGCATTAGCTAACGGGTTATCTCCCGAAAACCTACACATGGACGGTGAAGCTACCAAAAAGCAGGTTACGCAACGTCGCAAGGCTTTGATGAGTCAATGGCGACAGTTAGAAAAAGCCGTTGGAAGAAAAGTCACCGAAGAAGATGTATGGCAAGAGTTTTTCGCTAGGAGATAAAAATGATTATTGATACATGCCCAACATGTCACCAAATAGTCGATGAGGACGATATGCCGTTGAACATAGAACAAGCGCATATCAACGCTGATAGACACGCCCAAACTTGCGACGATGAAAATTGTGACGAGTGCAACCCGTCCGCATAGTCAAGAATCGACCCTAAAACCATAAATAGACGGTTTTAGGGTCATTTTCTCTATATATGCCCAAAATAACCGCATATATGCTTGACACCCTATGTCCATATGCTAAAATATAGGTACAACAAAAACAAGTGCGGAGAAAATAAAATGAAACTCATCAATGACGAACAAGCCTTCAACATCTTAGAGGGTACACGAGCGCAAGGTACAATCTTCAACGTAACCTTCATCAAGCGCACTACAGGTGAAGTTCGCAACATGAGAGCAAGACTCGGCGTAAAGCGTGGAGTTACAGGTGTAGGCATGGCATACAAGCCTAGCGAGAAGAATCTCCTTGCTTGCTACGATGTAGAAAAAGCCAAAGAGATGAAGGCGCAAGGTATGGACGATGTAACCGCATCGAAAAAGTCATACCGCATGATTGACCTCAACAATATCCTCAACATGACGGTAGGCGGTCAAGCATACCAAGTCTACACAACTGAGAAGTTGTAAGACACCACGAACAAGCCTCTGCGCTCCCTACGGGGGGCGTAGGGCGCAAGAATGAGAAATGACATGAACATCATCAGTAAGCTATTACACAAGCACACATACAAGAGAACATACTATTTCGGTCACGTAGCTATGACAGTATGCTCCTCATGTGGACACATAGCAGACTATGGACGCATGTACGCTAACGGTAAGCACTAACGCCCTACCCTATACACCCTCTCTTTATCCCACTGTAACAGGTGGGATATTTTTTTGTCTGTCAAAAACTGGCGCATGGCCGGATTAGCACATATGTTCTACTCAAAGAAAAATCTCACCCCACAATCGGCGTCGTCATCGGTGGCGATATTGTCGGCGTCGTCATCATCAGTATTTTGGCGTCGTCTATTCTCTCGGCCAGACATTGCCCCGACGTAATAAAGGGCAAGTTACGTAATAGAACAAGTGTTCTAGGGAACCCATAAAGGGAGCCTAGCAATCCCCACGGCGGACGGGAAATCCGAAAAAAGGGGTTATTATAATAAACCGTAATATAACACATAAACGGTGAAAGTAAAACACAGTTTGACGAAAGTATGATATAATAAAAATAACGCTAGCTATATCGCCGGGGGAACATCTAGATATCGAAGTTGAGGTCAATCATGAAATATGCAGTCCGCACAATAGAGTATTTTGCTCATATGGGGGCAGAAGCTAGAACGACTCCTTACCTTGACGATAGAGAGAAGTTGAGTCTGATGTCTGAGTACTTCGAGATTATTTTGGATGTATTAGACGGTGATATGACTAGGGTAAAGGACTATGCGAAGAACGTCAGAGGAGAAGATAATGAAGACTACGATGAAGAAGAAGCTTGGTTTACTGGGAGCGGTTGCGGCTGCGGCGGGAGTTGTCTATGCGGTCAAGAAGCGTAAGGTGATCGCTGAGAAGGCTACCAACCTCCAAGAGGGCGTTAAGGAACGGGCTGCTTTGGGTGTACACTCCAAAGTAGGTATGCCTACGTACCGATACCTGAGAGATAAGAACTATATCCCATTCTAAAGCGGATAGGCGAAGCATGACATGAAAACCCTACTTGAAAGAATTGTTGACCTGTTGAGGCGGATACCGAAGACTCCTCCGCCGGCCAAGAACACTAGCTAACATCTATTTGACAAATATTCCCGAAAAATATATCATGAACCTCCGTTTAAGTGCAGTTGGAGATACAGTAATGCAAAAAGGTGATAGAGTACAGATTCGTCCGCATCACGACGTTTGGATGATGGGCGACCGATATGGTACAATAGAAAAGATCGGGCGCAAATACGTACACATACATATGGATAAGTCCGATAAAGTATTAAAGTTTGTCGAAAGCGACTTTCTGCTACTGTGGAAGGATAGATAGTATGCAGACATTTTTGCCCTACAAGGGCTTCCGACAGTCGGCGCAAGCCCTAGACTACAAACGTTTAGGCAAGCAACGAGTCGAAGCATTGCAAATACATAACATAGTATCAGGCAAGCGCACCACTGGCGGTTGGGTCAATCATCCCGCTGTCAAGATGTGGCAGGGCTATGCAAACGCTCTAGCCGTGTATCACAATACAATGATAGATGAATGGGTTGACAGAGGGTACAATAACAATATGCCCAAACTTCCCGTAGATAACTACCTAATACCCGCATGGTTGGGCGACGAGCGATTGCATTCCTCCCATCGGGCAAACCTGCTCCGCAAGGATGCAGACTTCTACAGCACGAAAGGGTGGCAAGAAAGTCCCGACATAGAGTATTTCTGGCCGACTGGTCTAAATGTATGCAATCATGGCGTAAACATGAAAGATAAGTGTGAGAAGTGCGGAAGAGAAGCATCTTTTCCGACAAGTAGATAGGATAGAGTAATGGCAACTCAACGAGAATGGGAAGCAGTAGTATGGCATTTCTTGGCAGATAAGCTAAGAGATACACACCCCAACGAGATAAAACGTTGGATATACGGCTTTGAACCCGACACTGAGGCACAGGAAAAGCGGTGGAAGAACGCCATTGCTAAAGTCAAAGGTCAGGTTCAACGATTCGCAGACGAAGAAACCTGCGAAGAGGAGTGTATTACTAGAGGACATGACCGTGTATAAAAGTATAACTCGATTAGAGTTCGGTAATCGGAGCAAGAGAGGTAAGGCTAGTGGCACAGGGGCAGAGATATCGCCCGAATGCCAAGCAGTATTCCTCCAACTGAAACCCGGTAAAGGGATAAGAATCCCTCATCCGCACGAAAAATCGGAAAAGGGAGTGTGTAAACTCCTTAACCGACTGAACGTGTACCGAACAACACACAACAGGTTTGACATAGCTATGAAGCATGACAGGTCAACCCAAGATTTATTAGTATTCAATTTTGAAGGAGAAAACTAATATGAGTGAAGCTAGTGATTGGCTACAGGAAGTGAAGGCAGTCGTAGAGAAAGGGAGCGTTATTGCCCCCGAAATCTCTAGTAATCTGTCCACACACCTAAATAGTTACGAAACGGTTCTAGAAATTCTTTCACGACCGCCCGAAGAGGTTTCAAAAGTAGTAAGCCTCCTCACAAGCGTTACAGGAAGCCAACCTGTACCAACACCCCAACCTGAGGCTGTAACGCCTCCTCCTGCGCCTGAACCGCAGGAAATGGATCCTCTAGTCGCACAGGCGATAGGTTCAACTCCCGCAGGACTAGGCGGTGGTGGAAATGATGCTCCTCCAGCCGCTTTACAGAATTGGATGGCAACATCAGGAGTTAATGCAGGAACTTACGATGATGCAGATATGAAGTCTAGTGGAATGCGAAAAAGCGCAAACTTGGGAGACAAATCTCCGGGTGGCGGAAGTCCACAGAAGTTGACTAGAGTAGTAGAATAGTGGAAATTAAAAAAGTTTTAAGTATAGCTTCAGTTATATCGGCTCTACACTTTGTAGAAGATCTAATTCTATTTACAGTAGGTCGATATACTGAGGTTACTTTACCTGTTGTAATAATCGGGGTTGTAGGATTGTCTCTTATTTTAGCCCTGTTGTCTAGAAATCAAAAAATTAAAAAATTTATAGGAAGTTAAAATGGCTAGGAGATCTTGGGTAAAATGTGCATGTGGACATAAGTTACATGCTAAGTCGGGAAATACTACTTGTATTCCCTGTATGAAGAAGGCGCAAAAGAATCCTGCCTCTAAAACCTCTGTACGGAGAGTAAGATAGCTAATGTACGAATACTACTGTACTGTTCTAAAAATCGTAGACGGAGACACCCTTGACGTTGATATAGACTTGGGGTTCTCTACTACCCTTAGGAAACAGCGTATTCGTATGTACGGCATTGACACTCCTGAGTCTAGAACTAGAGATTTGGAAGAAAAGGCTAGAGGACTTCTTTCTAAAGAGTTTTTACAAGCCCAATGTCCAGTTGGTTCCAAAGTTCGCCTCTACAGTCACGGAAAAGGTAAGTTTGGAAGAATTCTAGGTGAAATTTATACAGGATATGGAGACAGTATAAATAAAATAATGTGCGACGAAGGGTTTGCAGTCGAGTACACAGGTGGCAGTAAGGATGAGTTGACTGCGAAACACCTAGTCAATAAAGATAAATTAATTGAGAAAGGACTTTTATCTGTATAATATAATGAGGATTAAATGGCAAACAGTAAAGAAGTTAATACACCTAATCATTTTCGACCTATAGAAGATAGGTGGGAATGGGTCGTTGAGCATAAAACACCTAATAGGTCGCAACGTAGAAAGATGTTGAGAGATGCTCGTAGAGCGGCTAAGAAAGCTAACCGTGAGGAAAAACGTCTTGGACAATAAATATCTAATAGATTTGTGTAACGCTGCTAGAAATGGTAAAGTTATCCTTCATATAGAGGGTAATTCAAGAGATTCTTCGCAAATTTTCAAAGGCGGAGGAGCTACAGGAGAATATCACCACACAGGCGAAGGTGGTGAGAACTACTACGAGTTCGATGCGGAAGAAGTTCGTAAATCTGTCGAACTAAGAGATGATATTTTAGGTGATTTGATTCAGACAGGACCCCAAGTTTCTGTAACTGACCTCTAAACCTATCTTTTTTGCGTATAATAACAATAGAACAGCACAGAAGAGACAACTTAGGTTGTCTCTTTTTATTTAGACAGAGACCGTGGTAGAAAAGTCTATGGAAATAACCAATCTTAATGGAGGCCGCAATGCCCAAAGAAGTTGATAATATTGTGTCTGCTCTAATGCAGGACCCCGATTTTCACCCTGAACAAGGTCGTACTAAAGAAGAATCGGCTTATGCTGTCGCTAATTCTAGAATTAGCCAGATGGAAAAAGCCCGAAAAGCTTTATCTTTAGCAAAAATGTTCCCTAAGTGGACAGAAGACCTACTAGATTTAAAGAAACAACCCCCCGGTGCCGTAGGTCGGCCTACTGGAACTGACCCGTATAAGCGTCCTCACCGAAAAGGAACAGGTACAGGAGCTCATAACTATCCGGCAACTAGACGCTCCCCTGCTAAACCTGCTGGAGCTACTCCTAAAGGACCTCCTCCGTTTCCGGGAGCGCAATGGAATCCTATTACTCACCAATGGCACAAGCCCGGTCAAGTAGATTTGTCTCGACAAGGACCGTCCCCTACGGCTCAAGCAGGTACTCCTAATCCTCAAGTCGCAGGATATAACCCCTACGGACAAAATCCTACCCCATATCCGCCTCAAATTCGTAATGATGAGCCTGTAACAGGTTCTAACATAGATGGAATGGTTGGCGCACCTAGTCGTGCTACAGGTGGAGGATTTGGGGGAGATGATAACTTCATGGCACTTAATGACATGAACGACGATCAATTAGAGGAAATCATCAACGGAATTAATGACCAAGTTAAATATTGGGACAAACAAGGTTATAAAGACATTTCAAATATGTACAAAGCTAAATTATTTGAAGTTGAAGAAGAAATAGACCGCCGAGCTTCAATGGAACGTGGTAAGCTAGATAAGAATTTCTCTTGGAGAGATTTGTTGAGGATAAAAGACGAAGAAGGAGATAAATAATGGTAGAACAGGACATGAGTTTCATGAACGAAGCGTTACAAGTCCAAAAACAGGAAAATAAGGAGAGAGAAATTAAAGAAGCTAATGAAGCTAAAGTTGAAAAACCAAAAGCAGAAACTCCTAAAAAGACAACTAGTAAGCGAGAGGGAAGAAAAAAGACCGTTGCGAAGAAAGGGGCATCCATCAAAAAGTCTGAGGTAGTTGCTCCTAGTGCAGAAAGAAAGCCTTACTACATAGAAGCGGAATTGCTAGCGGGCGGAAAGCCAGTAGGTTTTATAGCCGCTCACAAAACTCCTGTAAATAGAGGTTTTTACACCTCTCCAGCAGGATTGGAACTAACATGGTCAGATCCCGCATATATGGCTAGGATTGAAGGTCTGATGGATAGTGGGGCAAATATTATAGAAGACGGAAAAGTGGTTGAGTCGCTTGACCCTAATGTAGATAGTTGGAAATTTGTTGAGAATTTTCCAAGACTTTTCTTAGGTGCGCCATTTTCAGGTGGAGTAGTTAGGGAGATAGATGAGGATGAATAAATTTAGGCGGGAAGAGGTTTCTACACCGACTAGAACACGAAGAATAGACGTTCATGGTGTTCGTAAAGAAAATTTAGAGTTGAAAGAGCAGTTGAAAAAGGCTCAGGAAATGATACAGGATAATAAAAATCGTCCTATCGACTATTCTAGAGCGTTTACCCATGCTAAACCAACTACAGATAACGCAGCTATGAGACTAGAAGGCTATCAACCTTTACCGAAGGTGGGTAGAACGCAACGAATAATGATGGGTGATGGAACAAACCCATTCGTGAGGTATTAAATGGCAACTCCACAATGGCATGAAGAAGCTAGAACTTGGCAACCTTATTCAAAACATAAGGCTTTTACCCATACTACAACGGGTAATACAGCCGAAACTGTGTTTGAGGTAGCTGGAAATGCCGAATATTTTCAAAAAATTTCACTTATATGTGAAACTAACGATCTTTACATAGAATTTGACGGTGATGCGGTGCAGAGTACTACTGCTGGAAGTTTGTTGGTTCCGGCAGGAGAAGGTTATTCTGATACCAATATTTATATCGGAACTAAACTTAGTGTAATAGTAGCCACAAACGGTTCTAACGGACGTATTCGTGGCATTGCATGGGGTAGATAACGTGAATGGCTAAAAATGTTGCTAGAGAACATGCGGGTGGCTTATCTAAGCAAGCTTTGTTTACTCAAGGCTTACCTAGAAATATAACTGCTACTTCTAATCCGGGTACAGGCGATGACATAGATAGTGGATATAACGTAGGTTCTATTTGGGTCAACGTATCTAATGACTCTGTTTATTTCTGTGCCGACGCATCTTCGGGAGCAGCTGTTTGGGCTATTACAGCTAGTGCGGCGGTTACTCAAATAGATGGTTTAGCAAAATCCGATGGGAACTTTATAGTAGGTAATGGTTCCGCATGGGTAGCCGAATCAGGAGCAACTGCTCGTACATCTATGGGACTTGGAACGGCTGCGGTTGCTGCAACAGGAATATCTAATACCAACGTTCCAGTATTTACTTCGGGTGTGGCGGATAATGATTTTCTTAGGATTGATGGTACGTCTGTAGAAGGACTGAGCGCAGCCGAAGTCGCAGCAGCTATAGAAAGCAGTATCGACGCAGTAGGCACGATTGCAAGTGGTACATGGCAAGGCTCTGCTATAGGAGTAGCCTATGGGGGAACTGGAGCATCTAGCTTAACTGATGGAGGTGTTCTATTAGGATCAGGAACAGGTGCAGTAACCGCTATGGCAGTTCTCGCCGATGGAGAAATGATTGTAGGTGACGGTTCTACCGACCCTGTAGCAGAAAGTGGGGCAACTCTTCGTACATCAATTGGTGTAGGAACAGGAGATTCCCCTCAATTTACAGGCATTGAACTTGGACATGCTACAGATACAACGATTGCACGTTCTGGGTCAGGCGATATAACTATTGAAGGAAATGCTGTTTATCGTGCTGGTGGAACGGATGTTCCAGTAACCGATGGTGGTACGGGAGCTTCTTCGCTAACAGATGGTGGAGTTCTTCTAGGCTCAGGTACCGGGGCTATTACCGCAATGGCTGTTCTAGGTGACGGTGAGATGATTGTTGGTGACGGTTCTACTGATCCGGTTGCCGAGAGTGGAGCCACCCTGAGAACGTCTATAGGTGTAGGAACAACGGATTCTCCACAATTTGCAGGGGCTACTCTAGCCTCTTCTAGTGCTAGTGAACCTATACTTCATATTACAAACACTCATGCAGGAGCTACTTCAGGAATCCTGAGGTTTAATAAAGACACCGCATCCGGCGATGATAACGATGTCATGGGAACCATTGAGTTCTATGGTACTGATGCAGCGGAAAATACCCACGAAAGACTAGCTTACATTGATTCTTATCTCGTAGACTCCGCTCACGGATCAGAGGCGGCGGGACTCAGGTTTTATGTAGCAGAGAATGATGCGACACTAACTCAAGGACTTGCCCTAACAGGACAAGCCGACGATGATGGCGAAATTGATGTCACTCTTGGTGCGGGAGCAGCCTCCACTACAACTATAGCCGGAACCTTAACTATGGGAACTACTGCTGCACTAACCAATGCGGGACTAGTAGCGGTTGCTAACCAATCTAATATAACGGGAGTAGGTACTATAAGCTCTGGTACATGGGCAGCGACAGATGTTGCTGTAGCCCATGGAGGTACAGGTGCATCAACCGCCGGGGACGCTAGAACCAATCTAGGTTTGGGAACTGCTGCTACCGCTTCCACAGGTATATCAAATACAAATGTTCCAGTATTTACGACTGGCGTTGCTGATGACGATTTCTTGCGGGTAGCCGGTACATCAATCGAAGGTCGTAGTGCTTCTGAAGTTCTTTCTGATATTGGCGCACAGGCTTCTCTCACATTTGGAATCTCGAACACCAATGCAGTCAAGATAGATGCAGCAGATGTAGCTGATGATGAATACGCTAGGTTTACTGCTAACGGTTTGGAAAGTCGAACCGCTGCGGAAGTTGCAGCAGACATTGAAGGCAGTATTGATGCGGTAGGCACACTAGCTTCAGGGGCTATCAGTTCTGGCTTTGGCAACATCGACATTGGTTCTAGTAACCTAACTGCTACTGGCACAGTATCTCTTGGTGGTACATCGTTCAACGATAACAATATTACAAACGTAGGTAGCATTGCTTTAGACACCATTACTTCTGATGGAAGTAATATTGGGTTTGGTACGGATGGGTCGGGTGAAGATGTATATTTCTACTCGGCTACATCTGGGGATCATATGTTCTGGGATGCGTCAGAAGAAAAATTAGTTATTACGGGTACGGATAGCCAAAACGCTCTTGAAGTAGCTGACGGAAACGTAGCAATAACAGACAATCTTACTGTTAGTGGTAATCTAACGGTTAGTGGAACTACCACTCAAGTTAATACTACCAATCTTACCGTCACTGACCCACTAATAAAATTAGCACAAGGCACTACAGCTTCCCCTGCTAATGACCTAGGTTTAATATTTACTAGAGGAAATGGTTCCTCTTCGGATATAGCTAACAGGGCTATATTATGGGACGAATCTGAAGATGAGTTCGCTTTTGCTTTTACAAACGATGAAGATGGCACAACTACTGGAAACGTAGACGTAGATGATTACGCCGACATACATGTGGGTACGCTTGCTGCTGACGATGGAGTTACTATTGGAGGTAACGCTGTTTATAGGGTAGGTGGCACAGATGTCGCAGTTGCAGACGGTGGAACAGGAGCTTCTTCTCTTACCGCAAATGCAATCCTAACAGGTAATGGAACATCGGCAATTCAAGCTGAAACTGACTTACTGTTCTCAAGTAATAAGCTTATACCTACTGCTTCTGCTCACGATGCTGCGGGAACAGGGTTAACAATATCTGCGGGTGCTACAACTGCTGGAACTACAAATAACATTGGCGGTGGCGCACTTACGTTCCAAGGTGGACAGGGTAAGGGATCGGGAGCGGGCGGTTCTATTATATTCCAAGTAGCAAATGAAGGTGGTTCTGGAAGTTCCCTAAACTCCTTAGCTACCGCCCTAACGATTGCTGACGATAGGATAGCTACCTTTGCTAATGGTTTTGCGGTGGGCTCTGATGCCTCTGGAGATATTCTCTACCACAATGGCACTAGCTATGTTCGACTAGCGAAAGGTTCTGATGGACAGTACCTCAAACTTGCGTCAGGATTACCTTCATGGGCTTCTGTCTCTTCTGGAGCGGTAACAGCATTAAATAGTGCCACCGAAAATGAATTAGTTACGGTTGGTAGTACGACTACAGAATTAGATGCTGAAGCTAACCTAACATATGCAAGTGATGTTCTTACTACAGCATCATCTTCGGCTGATTTACCTAGACTAGATATTACCAACACTCATGCTGGAGCAACGGCCGGTAAGATAAGATTCAATAAAGATAGTGCTTCAGGTGACGATAACGACGTTATGGGTACTATCGAATGGTATGGTACGGATGCCGGTGAAAATACACATGAACGATTAGCGTACATGGACTCTTACATTATAGATTCTGCTCACGGGTCGGAGGCAGCCGGATTACGTTTCTACGTAGCGGAAAATGATGCCACTCTAACTCAAGGGTTAGCTATATTGGGGCAAGCAGATGATGACGGTGAGGTAGATGTAACAATAGGTGCAGGTGCAGCGTCTACTACGACTATAGCGGGTACTCTTACCATGGGCAGTACAGCTGCTCTAACTAATGCAGGATTAGTAGCTGTAGCGAACCAATCTAATATTACAGGGGTTGGAACTATATCGTCGGGTACGTGGGAAGGAACAACTATCGCAGTTGCTCAAGGTGGTACAGGGGCAACATCGCTAACGTCAAATGCACTTCTGACGGGTAACAGCACATCAGCTATACAAGCTGAGAGTAACCTAACTTATACAGGAGATACTTTATCTACTACGTCTAGTTCCGCTAACTTACCTATTATAGAACTTACGAATACGCATGCGGATGCAACATCGGGAATAATAAAATTCATAAAAGATCCCGGTTCAGGACAAGGCGCAGATAATGATACGATAGGAACCCTTACGTTCTATGGTACTGATGCTAGCAATAATAGTCCTGAAGAATTAGCAAGGATGGAAGCATACGTAATTGAGGCAGATCATGGCTCTGAGGCCGGTGGAATTAAATTCTCCGTCGCAGAAAATGACGCTACTATGACTGCTGGACTACAAATATTAGGAGTTAAGGATGCGGACGGTGAGATTGACGTAACTATCGGAGCGGGTGCTGCGTCTACGACCACCATAGCAGGTACGTTGACTATGGGTAGTACAGCAGCCATGACGAATGCAGGATTGGTTTCTGTAGCAAACCAGTCAAATATTACAGGATTGGGTACAATATCATCAGGTACATGGGAAGCAACAGATGTTGCGGTTGCTCACGGTGGAACGGGAGCATCTACTCTGACAGCAAACGGTGTATTGATAGGTAATGGAACGTCAGCGGTCACAGCAGTAGACTTATCAACTAAGGGTCATATCTTAGCTGGTGATGGTAGTGGTAACCCTCAAGCACTTGCTGTAGGTGGCACAGATGGTCACGTACTAACGGTAGATTCAAGTGAAGCTACAGGATTAAAATATGCTGCTGTCTCTGGCGGAGCATCAGAAGGTTTTGCAGTCGCAATGGCCTTGGTATTTTAGATAGGAGAAAAAAATGGCTAACCCCGATATTACAGCGGTAAATAATCTATATGGAGGAAACGCAGGGTGGAATCTATCCGCTACTCTTACCGCCACTCTTCTGACAGTAGATAGCGGTCATGTATGTAAAATTAATACCATACTTTGCTCTAACGTGGATGGTAATAATCAGGCTGACCTTAACTTATATGTAGATGGTATGGGTAGTGGAGCAGATGGGGTAACTACGACGGGCGCAGACGCTACAGTGTATATTGCTAAAACAGTTCCCATTCCAGCGGATAGTACTCTTTCAATTTTAGATGCTCCAATATATCTCATGGAAGGGGATGTCCTAAAAGGAGGGGCTTCTGCCGCTAGCGACCTAGACCTGTTCATTTCATTTGAAACTATAGATGTAGCCTAATGCCGGGATATTTAGGTGCAAAAGTCCCAACAAACTCTTCACAAACAGATTGGGTTCCAATTAGTTATCAAGACGTTCACAATAAAAGTTTAGTAGAGTTTAAACATAACGAGGGCGGAGTGGTATTAGATAATACTTATAGAGTATATAAGTTTGAATTTATTAATGTCCACCCTGCTACGGATAATGTTAGTTTTGAATTCCAAGCAAACGCAGTACAACAAACTGGGTATAACGAAACTATGCAAACTCAATACCAAACTGCCTACAGTAAAGAAGATAACGCTTCCGCTGTTGCTTTCAATGAGGAAGCAGGTGACGATCAAGCAAATGGAACAAGTTACCAAGCCCTTGCAGTCTACCAAGGAAACGGATTAGACGAATCTCTAAGCGGGGAATTGATTATTTACGATCCGTCTAACACTACTCACGTTAAATTCTTTACTAGCCACATTAGTAATTACGTTCAGGATAATTACGCTAGAAGTAATAGGGTCTCAGGATATTTTAATGGAACTGCGGGGTATAATAATTTTTCCTTTAAGTTCAGTAGTGGGAATATACAACACGCAAAAATTAAACTATTTGGGTTGGCAACATAATGAGTTACGTAGGAACACCTCCAAGAAAACAAACAGGTGGAAAAATTCTTCTGCAAGAGCAAGTAGCAGTTACAGGTACTACTAATATAAGTTTTACTGAAAATTTCGATGATACGTATGATCTGTATGAATTTCACTTTATAAATGTCCACCCTGAAACCAACGGTGCAAACTTAACGTGGCAAGTAAATGGTGTTGGGGAAAGCGGTTTCAATGAAACAATGACAACTACGGCTGTTCGTGCGTATAACAACGAAGCTAGTGATGATAACGGACTAGATTACAGAGCCGGGGAAGATCAAACGCAAGGTACAAGTTATGAACGACTTGTGGATAACGTTGGGAACGCCAACGATCAGAGCGTAAGCGGCATCCTGAAGATATACGAACCTTACCCTAGTTTTCTTTATGCTAAACATTTTATATCGGAGGTTGTTTCAGTTTATAACGCCCCCGGAACTAAACATGATCTCCACACAGGCTATGTCAATACTCAAACAGCACTAAACCAAATAGATTTTAAATTTTCATCTGGAGACATTGATGATGGTATAATTAGAATGTATGGTATTAAATTTGACCCTGATGTAAATACAGACAGTAAACGTATTGTTTGGTCGGTAGCTACAGATGCACCATCAACTTCTAATGGTATTAAGTTCGGAACAAAATCTGCGGGAGCATCACTTAGGGGAGGAGGTACTACTACCGACGAATGGGATGGTTCCTCATGGTCAACAGGTGGAAGTTCAGCGGTAGATCGTGGTTCTGGTGCAGGAGGAGGAACGCAAACTGCGGGTGTAGTATATGCGGGTTATTACAGTAGTGACGAACAGGACTCTACTGAAGAATATAACGGTACTAGTTGGAGTAGTGGAAACGACATGGCAGCAGGAATTAACGGTCCATCTGGTTCTGGTCCAACGCAAACGTGGCAGATATGCACAGGGGGTTCTGAGTACAATCCAACCGTAAGAGATATAGCTACAACCCAAACTTACAATGGAACCAATTGGACTAATGAAAGTGTTTCTTCCGATGGACGTAGTACAGGAGGCATGACTGGAGCAGAGGATGATTTGTTGTTCCATCACGGGTCGTTAGATAGTCCCGGCGCACAAAACACAGCAACATATTGGAATGGTTCTAGTTGGGCTACTAAAGCGACTGCTCCAGTTATTGGTAGGTATATAGGACATTTTGGGTCATCTACTAGAGCCTACCGTGCAGGTGGATACACTCAAGACGCACTGGGCGCACCTAGTTACTATTATAGAACAGGATATGCTTGTGAAAGTTGGACTGATGACGTTTGGTCAAATGAAAATGTATTACCCTTTACTATAAATATTCTTCTTGGAATGACTGCTACTAATGGTGAGGGGTGGACAGCATCAGGGGACGATAAACAGGAAACTTATTCTTCTACTGCATATGCGTATCACTGGGAAGCGTCGGAGTTTTAGTTATGCTTTATACCGAAGGTAAAATTACAGGAAAGGGATTTCTAACACACGCAGATCGGGAAGCGGGTGTAAATTTGCAAGTGTTTGGACCTATACTAGTGGTTCCAGATGGATGTGAATCGTGGTTATCTCGTAATGGATTAACCGCTATATCTAAATCAGATGCACAAACAAAGTATAATACATTTATAGACGCAAAGATAGCATCGTATGAAGAGGACGCTAAACCGGAGTATACCCCGGAGCAATGGCGTAGAACAGAACCAGTTAGGGAGACACTACCATGAGTAATATAGAACTATTCGACAGAGTAAACGGGATGCTTTCCCCAGAACATAGTCAGAAGCTAAATGAGTTGTCATCTGAATTAGACGAAACTTACGTAAAGAAGCAATTTTTCCGTACTCAGACAGAAATGTTGTTTTCTGTTTTGGAGGATGGTAAGCATCCTACAATAGCCTCAAAATACTGGCAAGCTGTTAGAGAGCAGTCTGTATTTTACGAACAACTAATTGCGCTTTCGTTTAAATACCGAACAAATGAAATTAATATTATGGAAAATCAAGAAAAGCTAAAGAATGAAGCCCTTGATAAGTACGAGCGTATGCGCCTTGAGGTCGATCTAGACGCACAACTATTCAGTAAACGGGGAATGCAGATTGAAGCAAAAGACCGTATGCGAGAATTAGAATTATGGTCGCAGATAAAAACGGCGTTAGTAGAAGCTGACCCTGATTTCGACACAGATGATGTGGACGTTCATCAGGCAGACTCTTATCTAAAGAGACTAGAGCATCGTAAAAATGCACTAACACCGCAGTCTGGTCATGCGGACATAGCTAACGTATACGGACAACTAAATACCTTGAAACGACTATTAGAACAACGGGAAACTCCGCTAGCGAATATGCTTAAAGACACCATTTCCAATAAACAATTATCGGGAGCCGCAGATTAATGGGATACATTGGGGATAACCCACAATCGTATTTAGATTTTCAAGGTGCGGGTAGTCAACCCACACATGGATTAGAGTTGGCAGCTTCTAGTGTTAACTTTACTACTGAATCGGAAATAGACTTTACTATACCTGATAGGTATGAGTTATACGAGTTTTACTTTATAAATATTCATCCACAATCTGCTTCAAAATTTGTCTTTCAGGTAAACACGGCTGATGACACTGGTTGGGACCGACCCATATCTTCTACTTTTTGGTATACATGGCATAAAGAAGATGGTTCTTCAGTGGGTGAAGGTTATGAAGGAAATCTTGACCAAGGCGTTAGTGATGGAGCGTTTCAAACCCTTAACGGCGACGATATGAATACATCTGCGGATGCTGCTCTATCAGGCGTTTTACGGTTGTTTAACCCTAGTAACGACACATATTCTAAACATTTCTTAGGAAATGTCCAGCAGATGAATAATACCAGTGACCCGGGGATTCAGAATTCCTTTGCAGCTGGTTACGTCGATACTACGTCACCTCTTACAGCGATTAGATTTAAGATGGCTAGTGGCAATATGGATTCTGGGTCAATTTATATGTATGGGGTAAAGGCATAATGTCTGGTTTTATAGGGACAGGACTTCCTACCACTACAGAAGATAAAAACGTCGGATGGGTTTTTATAAAGGGACAAAAAGTAGTAAGTGGGGTCGCTTCTGTCCAATTCCAAGACGGTACAAATGATGTGGTGATGGATTCAACTTACGATGAATACATGTTTATTCTTACTAACTTACATCCCGCCACTAACGATGAAGGTATCGCTTTTCAAGTAAACGCTTCAGGGGAAAGCGGATATAATGAAAAAATCGGTTCAGTTTTTTGGAGGGCAAAACATGATGAAGCAGGGAGTGGTAGTCACGAATCAGTAGATTACGTTACTGATTACGACCAAGGAGATTCAGGAACGGCATATCAACGTTTGTGTAATGATGTTGGCAATGCAACTGAGGAATCCGTAAGTGGCACTTTTACTATATACGAACCAGCAAATGCGGGGAAAGTAACCCACTTTATATCTAGAATGGTTGAATGTCACGCATCAGACATAATAATGGATAATTATGTAACTGGTTATATAAATGACACCGCAGCTATTGACGAAATCAGCTTTAAGTTTACGAGCGGAAACATTGATTCAGGAACTATCAGTATGTTCGGATTGGTGAAAGCATAATGTCCTACATAGGAAAACAACCAAGAGAAAATATAACGGGAATAATTGCACTTGAATCTCAAACCGCTTCTGGAACTGGGACTATAACTTTTGACGGTATGGATGACACTTACATTGCATATGAGTTCCACTTTATAAACCTGCACCCTGCTTCTGACCATGTTGATTTTTCATTTCAAGTAAATGGGGTGGACTTAAGTGGGTTTGACGAAATTATTACTTCCTCTTACGTTGAATCATATAACCGAGAAGATGCTGGAAATCAGGCACTTACATATAGAGACTCTAAAGACCAAGACCAAGGTGTTGCTTATCAATCTCTTACTAGGGAGACAAGTAACGACAGTGATTCAGGCGTAAACGGAATTTTAACTTTGTATAATCCGTCTAGTGCCTTATATAAACACTTCGCTGCTACCACATATGATATGCAGCATCAAGATTCGTATGATGCTTATGCACGGTCTTCGTATATTGCAGGGTACATCGAGCAAACAGAAGCTATTGATGAGATTCAATTCAAATTCAGTAGTGGCAACATCGACACTGGTACTATCAAAATGTATGGTATTAAAACAGGTACATTAACGGAGGTTTCGTAAATGCCAAAAATAATAGGTTACAATGACCATTTTCATGGCGGATACGACACTTTTACTGCCGGAGAAACAGGAGGACCTGTTTTATTAAATCGTATAACACTTGCAGATATTTCTACTGTTACCTTTGATATCCCAAAGACCTATAACGCCTATACATGGAGATTTTACAATATATCTTTCGCAAATAACGGACCAAATTTGGTATGGCAAGTTAATGCTCAAAAGGATGAAACTATTACATCTGCCGCTTTTAGGGCGTATAATAACGAAGCTGGTGATGACAATGGGTTAGGTTACCGGAGTGGGGAAGATCAATCGCAAGGTACTAGTAACGAAAGACTTCAGGATAATATAGGTTATGATCCAAAGGAAAGTTGTAGCGGGTCGTTTACGCTGTACGACCCTTCTAGTACTACCTTTGTAAAACAGTTTGGGTCACAGACGACCACCAAAATGAATGGGTCAGGACCTAAACATGATGTAAGGTCGGGATACATTAATTACGCAGATTATCCAATATTTCAAATTCACTTTATGTCAAGTAGTGGAAACTTTAAATCAGGAACCATAGCTATGTATGGAATATTGTAGGGAAAGATAGTATAATAAACAAGGGGAGGGAATTACCTTGGCAACTAAAGCAGAACACGTTACATCATTAAAGGCAGCGCATCCAACATTAACTAAGATGGTTAATGGCGTTACTATTCAGCTAGACTCTACTGAATATGAAGCCACGATTGACGAATGGGCAACTGTTAATGCTGCAACAGATGTCCGTAACGCTCTTATAGCAAGTGGCGGAAAATCAGCAGATTACAAAGATTTGCGTTCCAATAGTATGGTTGCAGGAAGCTACCCAAGTATTGGTGACCAACTAGACAAACTATATCATGACGTAGATGACGGAAAGTTTGGTTCAGATGCTAAAACGGGTACGTGGTACGCCGCCATAAAAGCAACCAAGGATAAGTATCAGAAACCCGATTAGTTGACTCTAATCCAGTTTTTCTAAATTTTTTCTAAAAATTTTTTGTATAATGAGAGTAGAACCTTCTAAAGGTTTTGAGATGAAGCATAGGAGATTAAATTTTATGACCGATTACAGCGAAATTAAACAAGATATAGATGATGCAAACGAAACACTTCAGCAACTTGTATCCGATATTCGAGATTTAGACGCTAAGAAGGCACAGCTACTTCCAGAATTGAATGCCCAACAGGGGGTTATTAGATTTCTAGTGAATAAAATTCCTGTGGAAGACAGAGAAAGTGTGCTAACACCCCCATCAATTGAGGAGTCTGCCGACAGCGACTCCTAAGAGAGGCTAGATTGTCCGCAGGAACTCCGTACTTTACCGCAGTTTGGACTTACGATACTTCAGGTACTTCATATGGAAATCATACCAATGAAGCTAGACGAAGAGGTGGTACATCATTTGAATTATTTGATGATGCCGCCGATTACCTAATTATAGGCGACGAAGATCGCTTTGATTTAGCTTACTTTGATATAGATACGGCGGGTAGCCTAGGTGATTTGACTTGGGAATACTGGAATGGTAGTGCTTGGACTACATTCATTCCTTCTTTAGCTGATTTAGAGGGGAATGATGAAGAAACCGAATACGACTTCTCCGAAGATGGGGCAGAGTTATTTTTAGATTTACCGGGTTGGGCTACTTACGTATACGCCGCAGATGGAACAGAACCAGATAGCACCTCTAGGTACTATATTAGAGTTTCTCCCGCTTCCGTATCCACTAGCCCCACCGTAAAGATGGTACGTAAGCGATCTTATAATGCTTACTGTAGTCCTGCTGAAGTGTATGAGTTTCTAAACCTTAGGTGGACAACTGGGGCGTTTACTACAGCTACCGTTCCTTCCCTAGCAGCGGTGGAGAACATAATTCATAGAAGGCAGTCCTATATAGATCGTATGACTCGAAAGAGTTGGCGACCTAATATAGCTTATGAGTACCACGATTTCAACCTAGCTGGTGTTTCTATGAAGAAGAAGCCTGTTATTGATGTCCTAAAGGTAGAAATTTGGAATGGTACTGAGTGGGAGAATAGAACTCAAGGACGTAACGAAGAGTGGTTCTTTACTCCCAACACCAACAAAATTAACTTCTCTAGGCTTTTCTTGCTCCCCGCTAGGTTCACGGGTTTGAACAGAGGATATTACGGAGCAGGAATCGGAGAATTCTCTAACTCCGTAAGGATTAAGTACTTATTCGGTCGGAATAGAGTAACGGATGAATTGGAAGGAGACACGATAAAAGACTCAGCAATCAAGTTGGCTACGATTGATCTTTTGACCCACCACGACTACACCAAGATTCTAACGACAGGTGCAAATAGCGTGGATATTCAAACTAAGATTATGACATGGCAAGAAGAAACAGCAAATACCTTACAATCACTAAGATCGTGGGAGACTTTTTAATGAGTCCTAAGAAAACAGAAGAGCTTCAAAAGTTTTTAAAAAATCAACCAAATTTCCTGATGAAAGAGCGGGAGGAACGTCAACGAGCTGCGGAAGAACGAGGCTCGTGGAATGAAAACCCCGAAGAAGATGGATTTTGGATATCTCCAGATAGGAAAATTATAGAGATTTTTTACAATTGGGATTTGGATGATTTGGAACACATGGATTGGATTAGAACTGCCCGAAAACGACCCCCTGTAAAAGGTGTTAATGACAACTAAGCTCATTAATTTTAAAACTTTCCTAAGTAAGGCTCCTTATCAACCAAAAGGTATAAAGCCCTGTCCACCCGGTAAACATCGACATTGGGGTAGGATGGATTGTCACGATATTTCCCAAAAACACAAGAAACACCTAAAGCAGGGAATTGATCTACACCACGGAATGGATATTGGAACAGGCCAAATTCCAGAAGGAACAGTTCCTCCTACTGCCCACGAAGTTTATGATGACGGCCATCACATGGCCACAGCACATGGAGAACATACTGGAAGTAAGGGTGGAATATGTAAGCCGGGAGAATATCCTAAAGGGTCAGGTAAGCCAGCTCCCTACCACAGGCATCCCGGAGCAGATTATTGCCACCCTGTCCAACAAAAACATGGTGGTTCCTCCCAAAGTAAGCAAATTGCTCAAAAATGGCACGATACTCACGCCGCTGACATTCAAGCATCTTGGTACGAATTTAATGAACAACAGGGGCTTGCTCAAGAGGAAGCTGTACCGGATCCTGTTTCTGACCCAGTGGATCCTTATGAGGGAGATAATAAAGACAATGTACCTACCCCAACGGATAATGTAGATGTTGTCTCATCTACTGAAGAGGATAAACCAGCAATAGACTCTATAGAGTCGCCGGGAAGCGTAGGTAACCCGTTTAATGGTGATGTAAACGACGTAATTAAACTCAAAGTCGATTACCTTGTAGATCACCCAGCAAAAACGTACAAAATACAAAATATATATGAAGATGAATTTGGACGTACAATTGCAAATATTGAACATACTGAAACTGGATTCGAAAATGTAATAGATTTAAACAATGACAACATAGAGAGTATAGAAAAATGGCAACCTGAAGGAGAGGCGGTACACCCCTTAAATCCTCATGAGTTTACGATAGGCTCTAAATTTATTTCTTCAACAGGAACCGTCTTTGAGATTACTGGTTTAGATGCTACCGCCAATAAAATTTACTACAACGTGACGGATGAAAATGGTGAAGACCCTTCCACCATGGACTTCAAATTAGATGGGTTTAATAAGTGGGTTACGGAGGAGTTAGAAAATTCTGAGGATACTTGGGGAACTCAAAACGCTTCTATAGAGCATCCACAACCCACTAAGGGATTTACTCCTATAAATATAGGAGATACTCTAACCGAAGACAACATCAGCAGTTTAAAAATAGGTGATTCGTTTACTACTAGCTATGATTCTATTTCGGGAATAGCTACTTCTCTACAAGGAACATTAAAAGAAATTACTACAACCGAAAGTGGCGCACCAATTTTGTATGTCACTTGGCAAAAAATTGGTCCTGATTACAGTGGCAATTTCATAAAGGTAGACGACTCTTGGGACACTACACATACGAGTCTAGATGCCCTAACAGATGGTAAGTACACACTTACTGAAGGCATTGACCATAGTACGGTCACCACTCCAACTCCATCCGAAGAACAGGTAAAGAACGCTCCGCCCGCAGGAACGATACTAACGTCTTACGACGAATTAAAAAATATTCCTGTAGGAGCTGTTTTAATATCTCCCGGAAATTCAGAACTGACTATTTTGGGTAATACTGAAGAGGCAGGTACATATCATGGCGGAGTTATGGAATTTTCTTGGGCAGGATCGGATAAAGTCCAATCAATAACATGGGAAGCAATGCTTCAAGAAGTTTACGCCGGAGATCAATATGCCGTTGGCACTCTTCCAGATGAGATAAGCACTCTCAAAAATTTTGGTTACGAACTAGGCGGTAAGGTCACTAGTGGTAATTTTAAGAATTTACCTGAAGGTTTATCCTTTTTAGATGCTACAGGTAGTACGGTCACCGTAACTGGAAAGAAAGAAACCGCAGAGGGTTCAGGTATATATGTGGATATACATAAACCAAGCGGAGCGATATACGGAGCGCAATTTGTCTCCGAACTGACTCAATTAACCGTTGACGATAACATCTTGGAAGATGGATTTAAAATTGTTGGGTTACCCGATGGAACAACCCTCCAAGAGGCTTCCGAACCAAAACAACCAGTTAAAATTAATAAACATGGATTGGCTAAAGGGACAACGGTTACAGTTAAAAATATGGCAGGAGATGTTTCTTCCGCTAAAATCGTAAAGACTCATAAAACTAAAGCGGGACAGAACTATACTCTAGAATACACAGATGGTCCGAATGCGGGACAAACTACTAAAATATCCTCAGGACAAGTAATAGATGATTTAGAGGGTTACCAAGGATATGGCGGGGTTGCCGTAGATGTTCCTGTATATAAAGCCGGACAAGAACCCGAAGAAACCGTAGAACTAACCTTACCTCCATTAGGCTCTGAACCCGGTAATTGGGACGATGTTCTAGAAAAAACTTCGGGGAAATTGGGTTACAACGAAGGTGGGATATTTAAACATAAACAAACGGGTCAGCAATATTACATTAAATTTAGTAGTTCTGGAAACGATCAACAGGTTAAATCCGAAGCTTTAACTAATAAGTTGTATGAACTATGTGGAATTGGTACTTTGGGAGCCGATGTAATTAGCTTTCAAGGTAAAACCGCTTTAAAATCTGCTTGGAATCCTGATTTGGAACAAATCAACATCAACGATATGAAAAACGAACCGGGCATCATGAATTCGTTTGTCATTGACGCATGGTTAGCGAATTGGGATGTTATAGGACCAAATCACGATAACACCCAAAAATCTGGGGATAAAATAATTAAAGTTGACAGCGGGGGAGCTTTAAAATTCCGAGGTGCTGGAGACTCCAAACCATTCCCATCTACTGTGTCGGAATTAGAGTCTCTGCGAGATCCCGCCAAAGCTAAGGTAGCTTACCAAGTTTTCCAGAATATTTCCGAAGAGAACTTGAAAGCGGGAGCTCAAATCCTGAAAGGCGTTAAAGACTCCCATATTGAAGATATAGTAAATGCGTCGAGTATACCTGTTTCCCAACATAAGGAAATGATGGATACGTTAAAAGCCAGAAGGGATGATATCCTCAGCAAAATAGGTCAGGATGCAGATTCTATGGGGCATCCGGGTCAGCACAAACACGCTGGATATAGTGGATGGCACAGCAAAACCCAACAGCATGGTGGACATCTTGTAGAAGCTAATGAAGCACATAAGGAATTAAAGGAAGGTCCCTACACAAAGGGTGCGACTTCTGAACCGGCTAAGAGAATTTGGTCGAGAATTGATTCGACTAGAACTCCAGAAATTCAACAATTAGCGCAGAAGGCTAGGAATACTAATTTCTTAGTGGGTTCTCGTTCAGCTAACGCAGCAGCGGTGAGTAAATTCCTAGAAGAAAATAATATTAAAGATACTTTTCGGGAATACTTTAAGGGTTGGCAATCTGGGAACCACTCAGGTATGTCTCAGGTAAGCAGGATTACCGCTGTTCGAGCTGCTTTACATTCCCTAAAAGGCGAGGGAGATTCTTGGGAAGGCACAGAAAAACAATTTTGGCAACAGATGGGCGCAAAACCTTCCGACGTAAGTAAGGGTTGGAGTCAAGGAATCAATAATGCCATGGCCATCCTTCCATATATTGCTTTATCACAACAATATGTTAAAGCTAATATAACTAATAAAAAGACGGGTAAGGTCAATCCGGTGTTCAGAGGTTTATGTGATAAATCTTCCTACAGTAGTACTAGTACTAATGTGGCTACAAACGTAGTAACTGCTTTAAACATAGCTAAATCCGAGGGTGAAGTAGAAGACCAAGTAATTCTTATGCCTAATGATGGTATTTCGGGATACTCTACAAGCGAATCAACTGCAAAAGGATTCGCCGGTGGAGGAGGTAAAGGAGTTGTGTTTAAGAAGGAAGGACTTGACCCAGAAGATGTCTTAATACACTTTAACGCATTCTCCGATCAACATGTTGCCGAAGCAGAATTATTAGTGGATAGCGCAGCCGTAAAAGAGTTTAGCGTCAACGAAGTGTATCAGTCACATTAGGAGATAATAATGGCATCTTTAGTCGCACAAGACGACGTAAAAGCTTTACTAGATGCACAATGGAACTCTAGTAATGTAACAGAACCAACTATGAGAGTCATAAACCATAATGACACTCAGATTAGACACGACTTGGTAAATGCAGGGGACTTGCTTACTGTTCGGGCTGACTCACCATTTTTTAGGGAAACTCCTATAGGAAACCATACATACGGACACAGAGTTACTAACTTACTAATAGAAATTTGGACTACTAACAATTCTGATGGCCGGGACAGACTTTACGACCTAGCCGAAGAAATAAGGCGCATAATCCATAATAAACGTCATGGTATGACGAACTTCCAAAGAATTCTCTATATAGGTATGGATGAGATAGGGATTGAGGAGAATGAACAGGTTTGGGGAGCGCAAGTGCAGGTCGAATTAGAAAATCGAGCGGTATTATTAGAGACATAATACGTATAATAACAATAGGGATTGTCCCATGATTGATAGGAGATTAAAAAATTGGCAGTATATCGTAATGACCAAGTAGACTTTTCATTTGCCGCAGAGATTGGCGCAGGAGGCTATCTAGCTCCTATGGAAGCGGATGATGAAGGTACTGAAGCCGACTTAGATACCACTACAGATGGCATAGCTCTTCCGGGTGATAGAGTCATTGGGGCGACCGCTACGACTAATATCGCAGTAGGTAACTACGTAATGATTGGGACTAACGGAACGAATAGTTGTGAAATAAGAAAGGTTGTAGCTTTCAATGATAGTACTACACCTAAAACACTAACTCTAAATGCTCCTTTAGGATATTACCATGAGGATAATGAAGAGTTACAAGAAATTGGATATTCGGCTGGTTCAATAGCCACATTAACTTTAGACGCTAATACTATGGACCACATGCGATTTACTCCCGGTGTTTGGGAATCTATAGAAGTTCCTGATCCAACTATGGAAATTGAAGGTCGTTACTTCTTAGGAATCGGGGCTAAGAGAAACTTCTATACTGCATATAAAGGTCAACAGAGTTTCTCAGGAACCCTATCTAATTTTGAACTTCTTAATGGATACCCTCTAAGATTCCCTATTGGGACAGTAGCGACAACTGGAACAGCTTCGGGTGGAAGTAGCACCTTGTCTGCTGCCACGTTTGCGGGACAGTACGAGATTGATGTAGCTTCTGCTTCTACCATGGCTGTTGGTGAGTATATACAAATCGGGACTGGAACTCTTGCGGAAGTTCGAAAAATCAACGCTGCATCCTCCACTAATTTCTTTTTGGATTATCCCTTACTATTTGACCATGATAATGGTGTAGCGGTTGCTGAAGTAATTGCTCCTTATATTCATACCATTACTGAAGCAGTTGAGTTGCCCGGAATTACTTGGCAGGTAAAGAACCGAGATTCTAGCGAAACAGCCACTAATGATTGGATTAGACGATATTTCGGTGGAAAAATTGGACAGGCAACTATAACTGCCGAAGAGGGTGGAACCCTACGCATGAGTTGGGAATCCGCTCCATTCATGGATATGAACCATAACCAATATGATGACACGGTACAAACAGCCCCAGTTAATAAATTTGATGCTTCAAACTTAGGTGTTACTGTAGAGTATCCTACTAGTGAACCATACTACTTCTCGCAAGGTGAAATAAAGTTGTTTGATGTCACTTTTGCAAGAATTACTAACTTTACGATCAATATAAATAACAACCTTGAGCCACGATACTTCATTAGGAATGATGGGTCAGAGCGGACTCCATCAGCTATATATGAAGGTCGCCGTGAATACAGTATGACAGCAACCGTTGTGTTACCAGATTCTATTTCGTCAACTGATACGACTAGAACATTGTTTAAAGAGTTGCTAGCAGAGGGAGACTATACCGCTGGATTTACTGGGTTTGACATTGATTTAGAATTTACCCGTGGAACTGACGACACGCTAACTATCACCATTCCCGATGATGGTACGTCAGGAACGGGCGGTAACAACCAAGGAGCATTTCTAAGGTCAGCTAATACTAGTGTATCTACCGAGAATCCAGTTTCGACTGAAGTAGATATTTTATTTAGAAATTTGAAAATAGTGGTGAAAGACTCTGAACCAGTCTACCCGTAAGTAAAAATTAAGTAATCAAGGAGCGAAGTATGAGTTACGAAAAGTATATGTTAACCAGAGAGGTAGAACAAGTTGTACTTGATTTGCCGTATGAAGAAGAAGAGGAAAAAATTGAGGTTTCTATTAGACCCCTATCGTGGTCAAAAAAGAACTCTCTAGTTTCTCAATGCACTAATTACTCCGGTGATGGTGGGGTAGCCTTTGATGGACAACGGTACATCAATGAAGTACTTAAGTACATCATTACCCAAGCACCATGGGGATCTACTAATGACATATTCTTAGCTAAAGTAGACCTTAGACTAGGTGGAGCCTTGGAGAAATTAGTTCCGTCAGCGACGGACTCCGACGTTGCGGAAGCTGCTGAAAATTTAGTATAAAGGTTCTAGCGTTTTTCAAGGGGCATCAAAATTCTTTAAACGTTGAAGAAATAAGGCAGGTTGGATATTGGGGTTTGGTTATGCGTCTTATGGATGTTGGGTTTACATATGATGTTATACAAGACTTACATGAAGGAGATTTAGTCTCAATCTTAGCAATTTTATCTGCTAGAGATAAAAAAGCTAAAGAGGAACAACAGGCAAATGCCAACAGACGTTAATGGAACTATAAATATAATTGCTGAGGTGGTTGGCAAAGGACAAGCACCTAGCAATGATGCTAATGTTTTAGCGGGTAGAACCGCCAGAGAAACTGAAAACAACCGAAAAGGGTTTTTAGAGTTGGCTGGAGATGCTAAGAAAGTAAAACTAGTCGTACTTGGTTTGCTCGCCAACTCTAAAATTTTCGGAACAACCTTGCAAAATACTGCCCGAATGATCGGGATATTAGTGGATGTTCTTTTAATGCCCTTCATTCCCATATTTATGGCTGGGATGGGATTCTTTGCGAGCATTGTTTCTTTTGTTATAAAGGTTTCCGAGGGAGATTGGTCAGGTATCTGGACAGATTTAAAGGACTGGTGGACTACTAATTGGGACGAAGGCGGAGGACTAGTCGGCATAATTAAGGCGGTGTTAGCCGGAGCTTCAGGAGTTGCCGCACTAACCGCTTTAATAGCTACCTTCTTAGTGGGTCCTAGAGCTGGGGTATGGGTTCTACAGAACACCTTTGGATTAGCTGCCAAAGGCGGATACATGCTATCTAAAAACTTTATAGGTAAACTTATGGGTTGGACTTCTACATTGTTTAGGGGTGCTAGAAGTGGGGGTGGCTCAGTACTGAAAACTGTAGGTAATGTTCTTCTAAATACGGCAGGACTCCTGAAAAAACTATTCGCTAAATTTACTCCCGTGTGGGCGAAAGATACTCTTAAGGCGGCTTGGGGACTTACTAAAGTAGCTGCCATGAAATTAACTGGAACTGCTGCAAAGTTAGTTGGTGGATTATGGAAAAGTAGATTATTGGGAGTAGCTAGAATGGGTGCTGCTGCGGGTGCTACTTGGATTGGTAGCTTATTTGGTGCTTTGGGTATAGGTAGTGCCTTAAGTGTTTTAGGTATTGCTGGATTAATTGCTCTTGCGGCGGTAGGTTTAGTGGTTGGTGGAACGTTTGTACTGAATGCCCTCACCAACAAAGTCTTTGGGCAAGGTATAGGCGAAATATGGTCTGAGTATATCAATAGTTTGTTTGAAAGGAGCGAGACAGGGGGATGGCAAGCCACAAACCTACCGGGTGGGGGTGGAAATTATGACGCAGGGATAAGTTGGGGGCAATTCTTAGTTCCGCAACCCGGAGAGGGCAACCCCCAAAGGGCGGGAACGGGAGATGGGAAATAAATGGCTACCGACGTTAGTGGAACCATCCATATAATTGCAGAAGTAATGGGGGACGCTGGTTCCCCGATAGCTGGAACAGGGGCTAGTGCAAAAGCTTCTGATAAAACCAAACAAAACAAACTTAAAGTAGTTGTTTTTGGTATGGCTTTTGACGTTAAACAGATAATTAAATATCTAACCGTCGGCGGGTTAATTGCTAACTCTAAAACCCTAAGTAATATATATGCGTCCTTAGCTTATTTTCTAGGGGTTATAGGGGATGTGTTTTTTAGACCCATAGTACCCCTATTAGTTTGGACGTTAGGGCATATGTTTAAGTTTCTAACTTACCTATCTCAATTACTTAGGGGAGAAAAAAGTTTTTCTGAGGTGTGGGGAGATTGGACTAGTTTTTGGACTAATCAATGGAATGAAGGTGGTTTACTAGGCATAATCAAAAATATGTTTAAACTATCAGCAGGAATGTCTATATTTGCTACGTTAATTGGAGGACTGGTTGCTGGACCTGCCGGGGCTGCGTTTGTGTTGAGTTCCCTCTTGAAGTGGTCGGGAGGAAAATTTGGATTAGACGTTATTGCAAACGTTATGGGCATTAAAAAAGCACCTAAATTATCCCAAGCTAGAAAAGGAACTAAAGCAGCGAGAACAGCTAGATTTATAAAACGTGGAGCTTTGAACTTAGCTAATATGTTAGGTAGGTTTGTTCCTGTAGGTACAGTAATTGTTACAGGAGCGGCTATTATGGCTGCGTTTGGATTAGACCAAATAAAGAGTCCTCCCTTTCTAACAGGAGAGAACGGACTTATAACACAAATTAAAGAAGTGTTCTTTTCAGACGAACCTATAACTTGGAAAGGTATATTAGGTATATTAGGGATTATCGGAATGGGTACAGCCGTGAGTGCATTGTATTTAATAGAATTCATAACTTTCGGTATGATTACGGCAGATGAGGCTAGGGATTTTATTCTAAATAAAATTTCTGAACCCATAACGAACACTTGGGAAAATATTAAAGAGGCTTTCTCGCAAGGCTATAATTTTGCGTCTAGTTTCCTTGAGAGCCCTATTCAGACGATAGATCAGTTTATGAATATGCTAACCCAACCATTAGAGTATGTAAATAGGAAGGATTAAATGGCATTTGGAAATTTAAGCGCACAATTAAAGTTTGGTTCAACCACATTCGCTTTGCAAGTAGAAGAGGTTGTGGTGAATATAAGACGTTCTCCATATAACATGCCTATGTTTGGTGTAAGTCCTGTACAAAAAGACATGGGGTACTCCGACCCTAGTATTCGTATTAGAGGAGTTCTACCCATAACCCCCGGAAGTGATGGTACTAACGTTATTCCCTCTAAGGATGTGTTAGAAAATGCAATCTATACAGATTTTGATGAGGATATAGATTTTATATTAGAGGCCGGAGTCGGAAACCTTACTGACACTAGTACTTATAGGTGTGTTATATCAGATTTTAGTGCTACTTTAAGATCCACTAAAGAAGAACTTTACTGGACTTTTACTATGACATTACTGACTCAATTTAGAGATGGAGTAGCCTAAAACAATGGCAGCTAGTGGCGTTATAGGAATTACAGCACAAATTATGGAGAGCTCTGATCTTACGGGGGGAAAAGAACAGGCTAGTCCCTCTATGTCTATATTACAGAGAATAGCTCTAGGTCTTAGAAATATTAAAACGGGGTTTAAATCTTTAGTTAAAAATAAATCCACTGGATTACTTTGGTTATTATTAGGAAGTTCGCAGATTGCCCGAAGCCTTTTAAATCAAGTTTTAAAGATGGTAACCTTCATGCTAGATATCCTATTAGCTTCGGTGTTACCAGTTATAAACTGGATTCTTGTTAATATTTCTAACCTTATAAATGTAATTGAAACCATGTTGGAAAATATTGGAAAATGGTTTAAAGAAATTTTTGAAAATATTTGGGGTTGGATACGGGATCACGCAGTAAGTTTATGGCCGGGAATTGCCGAAGCTTTCGGATGGGAAGCGGAATCTATTAATGTAGATAAGGAAAGAGATGACCTCCTTATAAAACTTGTTCCCGAAGTTTCAAAAGAAGAGGTAGAAGAGTATATGGAGGCGAACCTTGTCGAAACGGGTCGAATTGACCCTTCCTACTGGAATCCTGACATGACTAGTAATCTTGCAAGGCCTGACTATCAGAGTGAAACCGACGCTGCGGGAGATGCAAATCAAACTGCTAGCCTTTCTTGGATATATCAGGGAGGACCCTCTACCCCTCCCGGAGGCTATGTAGATATGGCTATTACAGACGCAACAACGGCGGGAGAGATAGAACTTATAGATGAGGAACTCGATCAGGAGGATAAAGATAGCGTAGCAGAAAAGTGGTTTTCTTGGGCAGACGATATTGTTCCATTCGGATGGGACGATATATTAGACTGGGCGAAAGATTCCGCAGAGGATTTGAGCATAACTCCAAATGATATGGCTAGGTATTTATTTGGAACGTGGGAAAAGACGAGTGGAGAAGAGGCAGTACAAACACTCATAGACAAATCTATTTCAGGTGAAGGAACTGTCATTACAGACGCAGATGTACCCGTATTTCCGGATCCGGGCGGACGACCAACATCAGCTAACCCGCAGAGTTCAATAGACATGCAACTTAGTAATTTAGGCTTTACAGATGACTTTGAGAAAATCCCTTAAAATAAGGAGAGGTAAACAGTAATGGTGGCTAAACTAGAATATGGTAACCTTTCTATACCATCAACAGAAGCTGATACTATAAGCATTAGAATTATAGATGAAAGGAATTTTCCTTCGTACCTGATTGCCAAAATAGTTAACAAAGATGGGGCGAAAGACACACGATATACAACCGGTGACGAAATTGATGTTAGGGAGTTTAGTATCACCGACAACCCCGTAATTTTTCGAGGAAAAATACAAAACGTTTTAAAATCTGTAGAAAATAGCACAGAAATACTTACCATTACTGCTAGAGATAACCTAGCTGAGTTAACTATGCCGTTTAACTCAGCTACTTACACGGAAAACGGGGCAGATGCCACCATAAACGCCATTATTAGGGGGCATGTAAAAAATGTTAGTGACAACTTTGCGCTCCCCGCCGTGGGTTCTAATACCGCAGCTTACGAAAGTTCTGCAAATACTAATGCTGTTGAGGTAATAGGAAACAACAACGGTAGGTCAGTCCTAAAAACTATCCAAGACTTGGCAGCAGAAGACCCACACGCATCAAGTTACCAATCTACTCAAAACGCTGGTTGGCACTTTTACTTAGATGGTGGAGCTGATATGCACTACCATTCATACCCATATCCATCTGGGGCATCGTCAAATAGTCTAGTTTTAACATTCGGTTTAGCTTCTGCATCTGTTAATGATTACACTAAACAGATTCTTCCCACCCCTAGTTACTCAAAATTTGATGCTGATATAGTGTCTGAGGTGTATGCCCACTACCAATACCTTGGTGAAGCAAAAGTGGTGCGATTAAAATTAATCACTCATGGAACCGTGGGAGGATCGGGATCTCCGTTTGCGGCGGGCAATAATATTACCGGAACAGCCGAAGGAGGTTCTGGTACTGCGACAGCTCAAATTAGATTAATCCTAAGTGGGGCTATGTTGATATCTCACGCTACTGATTATACCGCAGAACCTCCTAATTTTAACCCCGGTGCAACAATAACAGATGCATCCAGTGGAGCCACCGCAACTTACACCACTACTTCAGGTCAGGAAACAGATAAAGCGCAACCAGTACATCTACGTAGATCTACTTTAGTATTTACTGCGGGAACAGAGGCTTCCGCTCTGACATATACATCACAGACAGCTTACGCAGTATTAAGGGCAGGTTTCATAGATATATCTGCGGATACTCATCGTAAAGCCACCGTAAAAATTTTCGATTTTCCTATAATGCGAAGAAGCGGCACAACTACCGTCCTTAGACCGGGTAACACGATATTTGTAACAGATAATATTACCCAAGATGACTTGCAGCAAGACTTCATAATATCCAAAATAGAATATGTACAAGAAGGAGGTAGAAGTATATCTTCTTTGAGCCTTACTACTGATGAAGGCTCTCCTTTACTATTATCTGGAGTAGAAAAGGTAGGAAATATCGCTAAAGATGTTGGTATAGAAGCTGTTGGTGCTATTCAGGACACTTCAAATAAATATACAGCGTCAGACGGTACTTATTCTGCCCCCAGTGTAACTTTTGCTGGTTCCGCTGATGGACATACGGGACTCTATCTTTACGAAACCGGGGCAACTGAAATGGTAGGTATTACAGCCGATGGTGCAACAGCGGCTTTATTTGGAGAAAATGGTACGGGGATTTGGCTTTACGAAACCGTTACTCCCGGTGCTGATGATTTTTTTGATTTAGGATCTTCTTCTTACAGATGGGATGATGTTTATGCGACTAATGGCACCATTCAAACATCAGACATGAGGCTAAAAGAACTCATAACCCCCTTAACGTTGGGGTTGGACTTTGTTAACGACCTAAACCCTGTTTCATACAAATGGAAAAATAAAAAAGAAGACAAGGTGAATCAAACCCACTACGGTATAATAGCACAAGAAGTCATGGAAACACTTAAAAAACATGGTATAAATTCTATCGAAGAGTTTGGCGGTATTACACATGGCGGTGAAGATGAAGATTATTATGGAGCCAGATATTCAGAATTTATTCCTATGCTAATAAAAGCAGTACAAGAACTTTCAGACGAAGTGAAGCAACTAAAGGAGAAAAACTAATGCCTGATGTAACGGTATCATTTACAGACGCACAATGGACAAGAGTTGTTGCGGCATCTAGCCGTATAAAAAACTTAGGAGAAACAGGAGATGTAGATGCTCCATATCTAGCTGCAATGTTAAAAAAGAGGGTGCAGAAATTTGTAGAGCTATACGAACAGGAACAAGCCCGTAGAAATGCCGACGGTGGTTTAGATTCTTTTTAATGAAACTTCATAAATGGCGACGTAGACAAGTCAATAAGCTGAAGAAAAAAGACCCTGCTAGAACCGCTACAAGCATCGCACAGGAGCTAGGGATATCTATAAGCAGGGTAACTGAGATATTGAAGCAGGACGGGCTGTATGAGTCTCCGTGGACTTCATTTACCTGTAATTACTGTGGAGAGGAAAAACCTATCCTAAGGTCTGCCCTAGCCCAGAAAAAGCTGCGAGGAAACCAAAATCTCTATTGCAATAGGGAACATTACGATAGAGACAGAAATGCTTACCCTTACTTAAGTAAGGGTACGTAGGTAGTATAATATAAAGCCCTTAAAAATTGACCATTTATTTTTGAAAAACTTGAGTATAATAAAATTATATTTGGGTAGGAAAATATATAATTCGTCCAATGTTCTTAAATCTATGCTATACTTACAGTCCTATAAAGCTTAAGGAGAGCATATTGAACATACACACAGTAACTTTTAGTGGAGCGAGCAATGGAACGTCTATTACAAAGATGTGTGACCTCTACGAAACCCATCCATATATTGAATGGGGTATACAAACACCACATTTTGGAGGCGGGCTTTTTCCTGATGCTGGTTGGGTTAAAGAATTAACCTCTACCGACCTTCCTCTTTCTGCTCATATGTGTTCGGTAAAAGAACTATTAGAGAATTCTAACCCGGTAGAAGTATTGTCTATTGAAGGATGGGATTCTTTTCAACGAGTACAGATTAATACTCACGGTCACCCTCACCACACTCAGCACACTACGTTAGAATTATTCAAATCCGATTTATTTTCGGACAAGGAAATTATATTCCAGTTGGATGATGTTCCTATGAACACATATACATTTGGACTTGCTAACTCATTGGGCGTAAATGTATCAGGACTATTCGATACTTCTCATGGAAGTGGAACTTCTCCTAACGTTTGGCCTAAAGCAGATCACGTTCTTTTGGGTGGAAAGTTTGGATACTCAGGTGGTTTAGGTCCTGACAACATGAGAACTGCTCTTCCTCAAATTGCTGCGGCAGCGGGAGATGCAGACATATGGATTGATATGGAAGGTAAAATACGAAATTGGTCATTTAATCACGGCACATTGGATTTTGATAAAATTCAGCGGGTTTTGGACGAAGTTGAAAACTCTGGATTTCTAAAGCAATAGGAGTTAAATTAGTGTGGATACACATCCCGAAATCAAATACATCAGTCTCTACTCAGGAGGCGGGGGACTCGACCTTGCCTTCAAACTCGCAAATCCAAGTGCTAGAGCAGTCTGTTACGTGGAAAGGGAAGCATCGAGCCTTGCGCTCTTGGTTGACCACATGCAAACGGGACAATTGGATGATGCGCCTATCTTTGCAGATTCCGGAACCTTCGACGGTAAACCATGGCGTGGAAAAGTGGATTGGATCATTGGAGGATTCCCTTGTCAGCCCGCCTCCGTTGCAGGACGAAGATCAGGACAAGACGATGAGAGATGGCTTTTCCCTCACATTAGGAGAATCGTGTCAGAAGCGCAGCCACAAGGGTTGTTCTTGGAGAACGTGCGTGGACTCCTATCTGTTAATGATGGGGACGGATTCGAAGAAATCCTCAGGGACTTGGCCAACCTCAGGTACCATGTTGAATGGGGTGTTTACAAAGCGTCCGATGTTGGAGCCAGTCATAGACGAGAACGGGCGTTCATCTATGCCCAAATGGCCGACCCCCGACACGACGGACAGGAACTACAAACCCAAGAACTTCCGCAAGGATACGAACTTCAATCCCGAAACGGGTTTGGGGAGACATTCGGTATCGCTGGGTCAGGTAGTGAGCAGTTGGTCCACCCCTACAGCGAGGGACGTAAAGGGAACCAACAGTCAACCGAAGTTCATGACGCAACTTCCGAATCAAGTAGCACACGAATTCGTTCCCAGTTGGAAAGAAGAGTACAGTCAGGATATGAACTGGCCGACTCCCGATACGATGCCCGAAGCACCGAATCAGAACAGCAACGTGAAGAATCGTCCGAAATCTTTGCTGAAGGCAGCGGAACTAGCCCAAGAAGTGGGGAACAACTGGGCTTCTCCTACTACCTCAAACGCCAACGACAAATTCAAGAATCGACCGACGGATCCCTCTCGTCTGATGGGACAAGCGGTGATGTGGTCAACTTGGCCGACCCCCACGACTCAGGAGACTCCGCACCCCGATATGGAATTAACGGAAACGGGACGACGGAAGACGAAGGATGGAAAGAACAGCCACAGTCTGAATCTTCAGGACAGGGTGGCGGGTTGGAGAACGCCAAGCGCATCAGATCCAGATGGTGGGATAGTGAAGAAGAACTACGGGGGCAATCCGAAGATAAAACTACGGGATCAAACGGCGAATTGGTCAACTCCAATGGCGGGGGACGACGGAGCGAAATCAACAGTGAATTCCCATCAACGGGGATTGATTTCGGATGCAGACCATTTTCATGGCCGCCCCGTCCAACAAGCCTTGAGTGGGGACAAATCCTCAGGGAAAGACCCGACCTTGCCCCGGCTAAACCCGAAGTTCGTGGAGTGGTTGATGGGTTGGCCGGAGGATTGGGTAGAGCTGACAAACTTCGCATACTTGGAAACGGAGTAGTTCCGCAACAAGCAGCGGTAGCTTTTCTTATGCTAGAAAATCGAATGTTAGGTGTACACGAAGGAAATTAAAATGGTAACGGCTACTAAACAAATAGTACCCATAACCGAATTAGAACAATCGGCTTTTTGTCAGTCGGATGGAAACCTACGCACCAAAACTTTAGAAGAAGAGTTTAAGGCAGGAGTTCGTTGGCAGAAGATACCTACTAGATATGCAAAATTAACTCCTGAGGAATTGACTGAAGGAATTGCGTTTGCTAGGAAGGAAATTGGAACTAAGGCTGTAGTGTTAGGTCACCACTACCAACGTGATGATGTAATACAATTTGCAGACATAACGGGAGACTCTTATCAACTATCTAAACAAGCGTCGGAAATCACAGACGCTAAATGGATAATTTTTTGCGGTGTCCACTTTATGGCTGAAACAGCCGATATTCTTACTTCAAACGACCAAAACGTTATACTGCCTAACTTAGCCGCAGGTTGTTCCATGGCTGATATGGCTGCGATAGATGATGTAGAGACTAGTTGGAGTGCGTTGAAATATGTGTTGGGTTCTACAGAGGATATTGTTCCTATAACCTACATGAATTCCTCCGCCTCCATAAAAGCGCATTGTGGAGAAAACGGTGGCTTGGTGTGTACTTCTTCTAACGCTGATAAAGCTTTTGACTGGGCGTTGGAACGAGGGAATAAAATATTATTCCTACCTGACCAACACTTAGGAAGAAACACTGGACTAGCTAAAGGCATACCTGAGTCGGATATGAAAGTCTGGAATCCTCACCTACCTATGGGTGGATTAGAGGAAGAAGAAATTCGCAAAGCTACTGTGTTATTGTGGCAGGGACACTGTTCTGTTCATACTAGATTTACCACCGATCAAATAGACGCTATCAGGGATAAAAATCCTCTGACTAATATCTTGGTACACCCTGAGTGTACTAGAGAAGTGGTAGACGCAGCGGATATGTCAGGTTCTACAGAGTTTATTTTGAAGACTATAGCTAACGCTCCCTCAGGAACGTCTTGGGGAATCGGTACTGAAGTTAATATGGTGAAACGGTTAGCACAACAGTATCCCGATAAAGAGATATTTTGTCTCGACCCTATAGTATGCCCTTGTGCTACAATGTATAGAATACATCCTGCGTACATTCTTTGGGTATTGGAGGGGATATTGGCGGGAATTGCAATAAACAGGATTGAGGTTGAATCGGGGCATAAGAGGCATGCTTTAGTTGCGCTTGACCGTATGCTAAAGCTAGGAGTGTAACTTTTAGATAAAATACTGTATAATATAGTATCCATTGCGGGGTAGAGAAGTGGCATCTCATCTGGCTCATTACTAGAAGATCGTGGGTTCGATTCCCGCCCCCGCTACCAATAAATTTTTATAGGAGATAAGGTATGTCAGAAAAGTTGGTAGCTTACGATAGTAAGTATCTTGTTGTGGAAGACGATAATACTATGACCAAAGGTGGGTTGCATGTTCCGGGAGAACTAATGACAGTTCACGGATATGGGACTATAGCTAGTGTAGGTCAAGGTCGAGTAAATGAGTTTTCTGGGGACACTATTAAACCCCGACTAAAGGTTGGGACTAGGGTGGTTTTTATAAAGCACTCTCAAATGGTGATAGACCATGAAGACACTAAGTATTTTGTTCTAACTGACCACGAAATTGTGGCCACGTTGCACAAAACCGAGAAAGGTAAGTAGATGTCAATAATTCAAGATAAACGAACTGAGTTGAGCGAGAATTTTACCTGTAACACAATAGACGAGGTTCACAAAGTTCTAACTGAGTTTATTGATAATAGAGCAGACGAAGCTAACTGGGACCTGCAAGTGCAGTTCCTAAAAGACAGTAGATTGTGGTTAGTAGTTGCTAGGGCTAGTGTCATAGAAGGAGATATTCAATATGGCTAATATTACAGATTTAATGAATCTTCCTCTTAGCGGAAATTTCGTCCGAAGTTTTTATGGTTTGGATACTCGGCGTCCTATGGATATAATAGATAGAGAAGCAGAATATCTAATAAGAGTATCTACGCCGGGTGCAACGGATGTAAGTGTATCGGTCGAAGATAATTCTCTACTTATAGACGTAGAGCGAGATTTCTCAGAAAAAGATCAAGAAGAGGGACAGTTCAATATACACGGTATATCAGACTATAAGTTTTCTAAAACTTTATCTCTGAATAATACTAATGTTGACGTAGATCAGATAACGTCAAAATACTCTAAGGGAATTCTAGAGATTACTCTTCCTAAAACTGAGGAAGCAAAACCTAAAGTAATTCCAGTAGATGTAACTATGGAGTAAGTTATGATTGGAAAACTTAGACCTCAAATCTTTTTAGCTATAATTGTCCTAGGTGTACTAGCTTACACGGGAGCAAATAATGGGCTTCCAGAAATTGCTACAGGTACCATTGGGGGCATCATAGCTCTTGGGATGAAGGTACTGGAGAACGAATAATGCTTTCCGAATGCAAATGTGGCGGAAATTGCCAATGCGGTAAAAAAGGGTTGGCACACTAAATAAATTTGTGATAAGCTATATAATATGTATTGGGGGCGCATGGTTTCGACTGGTTCCCTAGCAATCAATCAGAGATGTAATGTCTCAACTGCTAAAAAGCCCACAGCAAATACGGCAGGGTTGACCGAGTAGGAAGTCAGGACGAGGGTTCAATTCCCTCCGCTTCCACCAAAACATAGAGTGCGTGACCGCCACATGAAGACGGCCCTCCACACTCTTTAGTGCGTTAGGAGAAGATAATGCGTACTATTAGAGAGTTTTTTAGGGTGATTGTTCAAAAACTGGAGTTGGAAGAGTATTTAGGTCATAGAGACTCTTACATAAAATGGATAAGGTAAACGTATGACACATAACGAAGCACAGTTGCTAGAACAGTGGGAGCCTAAGGTAAATTCTATGCTTCGTAGTGTGTCTATCGTAGGACTTGATCGGGAAGATATTGCCCAAGAACTTCGGATTTCAATATTGAAATCTGCTAGAGGGTATAACCCCGAAAACACTTCAGCTAAATTCCATACGTATTTACACGTATCTATGTTAAACGTAATTAGAAGTTTAATGGCGAAGGCGAAGAAACACGTACCAACGGTTTCTTTAGATCAACATTTAAGTTCTTCTATGTCTCAATCCGACACTAGAAATATAGGGTCGGTATCTAATAAGTTGCTAACGGCTTTAGAGGATTCTACTCAGGTAGAACTTTTCGACGAGGTGGATTTACTGTCTCTGATAGATAAGTGTAACCTCACCCCTAAAGAGCTAGATTTTATAGATTTACGAACCCAACGGTATAGGTTAAGGGAAATTAGTGATATACTAGGGGTTAATGCTGTAAAGCTACGAGAAAGCGTAAAACTTAAATTAGAATGGGGACTTAAATCAGAATGCCAATTAACCTTTACGAGTTATCAGAACAGTATAGAACTTTAGTAGATTTTGCCGAAGAAGAAGATGTAGATATTTCGGAAGTCTTATTAGGTATTGCTGAAACACTAGACCAAAGAATGGAAAGTTTAGTGTTGTCGGTAAAGACTTTGGAGGCGCAATCCGCAGTAGTGGATTCAGAAATCACCCGGCTGAAAGATAAAAAGAAAGCTGTCAATAACCACGTAACTCGAATAAAAGATTACATGAGGCAGTTACTAGAGGCTTCAGGAAGAACTAAAGCCGGGGGTACGTTAGGTTCTGTAAATATACAAAACAGTCCTCCGAGTTTAGTGGTAGATGATGAAAATGTGATTCCATCGGACTTTATGAAAGCCACGCTAACCCTCCAACTAAATGAATTACCCGAAGAACTATCAGGACACCCCACACTAAAATTAGCTGTGGATAAAAAAGCTATTATAGATTTAGCTAGGAACGATGATTTTGAAGTTCAAGGAACTCACGTAGAAAGGAATCAACACCTAAGGCTACGATGATTCGGATTGATTATAAAGCCCCATTCTTTATTTTAGATTTTCCTTATAATAAGGGAGATTTGAAACTTGTCCAAAATTTACCAGTTCGTGAATGGAACAAATCCACTAAAGAGTGGAGAGTTCCTAGGTTAGCTAGTAAATCCTTAGAGCAATTAGGTCCCCCACGGACAGTACCCGCTACTTGGACAGATGCAGCTCAGGCAGCCAAACGAAAAGTCGAAGACACGATACTAAAATTAGTGGATTTGAAGTTTCAAGAAGGAGAGTCTGGCGGATTACTTCGCCCGTATCAAACTGTTGGGGTTGAGTTTCTAACGTTTGCTAAAAAAGGATTATTGGCGGATGATATGGGATTAGGTAAATCCATCCAAGCTATTAAAGCTTCTATGGATGTACCTGCCGATAAAGTATTAGTATTATGTCCTTCGTCGTTAAAGTGGAAATGGGCTGACGAGTTTAAAAAACATTTCAACATTGATGCTTTTGTGGTCGCAGGAAAAAAGGAAGAACGTAGGGCAGTTTGGAAATCTAAAGCTAAGTATATTATAGCTAACTATGACCTACTCCACCCTAATAGGGATTGGGACGATATGCCCCACAAATGGGATGTTATTATTGCCGATGAAGCGGTGTACCTAAAAAATCCCAAAGCCATAAGAACTAAACGAGCTCTAAAGTTAGAGGCAGAATATAAGTTCGCCTTATCGGGAATATACATAGAAAACAGCCTAACGGAGTTCTTTTCTATTATGAAATTTATCCGCCCTGAGGTTGTTCCCGATAACGTCTACACATTTACTAAACGCTATTGTGAAGTCGATTGGAACGGTAAAGTTTTAGGAGCGAAAAAAGAAAAATTACCAGAGCTCCACGCCCTGACTTCTCCATTTGTGTTGCGTAGAACTAAGCTAGAAAAGCTGAAGGAGTTACCTCCAAAAATCTACACACCTATTCCACTAGAGATGTCGGCGGAAGAAAAATCTGAATACTCAAAACTATCCTCAGAATTTAAAGCATGGGTTGAGGGTGGGAGTAAAGAAGAACATAAAACTGTGGGGTCTGCTACGCTAGACGTCAGATATTTCGTTGAAGGTATGTATGGTAATTTAGCTACTAAAACTAAAAGACAATGGCTAGAAGATTTATATAAAACTGTAGATAAGCTAGTCGTATTCACATTCTTTGAAAAAAGTGCCAGAATGTTGAAAGAGTATTTTGATACTCCTTATTACATATCTGGAAAAGAAAAGAACAATAGGTTTGAAGTAGTTAGGGATTTCAACAAAATTAAAAAGGGAATTCTCATATCTACCGATGCTGGAAAATTCGGCTTAGATATGGTGGGTGCGGATACATTAGTTCACTACGGATATGTCCATAACCCCGGTACGATGATTCAGCGTGAAGATAGATTATGGCGCATGGGTCAGGAAAAAACAGTTAACATTTTATTACCGTATTTAATCGGTACAATAGATGAAGGAATACAGAAAGTTTACAATACTCGGTTGGCAGAATCTAATAATTTTATGGAAGGCGCAGAGCAAATGCAAGAAGTAAAATTATCAGTACAAGATTATGCAAAATTAGTTGATGGGAATTATTATGAGTAGAACACACATACCCGCTATCGAATTGAAAGGACCGTACAAGTGTCTAGCTAATTCATACCCAACCTCTGTTATTGTTGAGGGAATTACCTATCCGTCGGTAGAACACGCTTTCCTAGCTGCTAAAGTTCTAGACAGAACCGTGAAATTTAAAATTTCTAAAATGTCTGATTTAGCCGAAGTTAGGAAATTGTTATCGGATGAATGGACTAGACCTAACTGGAATGAGGTTAGGTATGCTACACTACATCAATTGGTAAAAATAAAGTTTGAGTCTAATAAAGATTTAGCTAAAGTGCTAACTAATACTGGTACCAAGCGTATAGGCGGTAAAAGGGATTCCGAATTAGGCTCCATCTTGATGAAAGTTAGAGGCGAAATACTTCGTGCCTAAAAAAGTTCATCCAGAAAAGTATACTAGTAAACATCTTCTAGATTATTGGAATTCGGAATTTATAGTTCACCAGTCTAAACCATACGTGTCTTTACGATGGGGAGGTTTGGACTTACAATCCTTTAAGGAGTTGCTGAACTATTATGATGTGTATACTATTTTATTGGCGATAGAGGTGGCCACTAAATCGGGAACTATAATTTCCGAATTCCGTAATAACTTTGAGGATTACGATTCTCACTCCCCCCACCCGAAGTTAGAATGGTTGGTAAAGGATAGAGGGAATAAGAGACAGAAAAATCTTTGGTATGAATATGAAGATATTTCTACTAGGTGGTTTCCGTCTGCATCTGACCGTAAGCGATTATCAGAAATAGAAGAAGAGTTAAAGGAGTGGGCTAAGTGAGTAACCTTTCATACAGCTACGTAGAAAGTGGAATAGTTCTAAATATCTCATCTTATGCCGATTTGAAGAAGATTAATGTAACCCCCAAACATTTTGCCGTTTTTGGGGAAGCATTCCAGTTCATCTTGAATGAGTTAGATGATAGTAGGCAAGTTCCATCAAGGTCTGTGCTTCTAGCAAAGTATCCAGAATTAGACCAAAGTGCCGCAGACGCAGCCGACGTAAGTTTCTTTTCGGGAGAACTGAAACATCAACTAATGTATCGTACTGCCATCCAGTCTGCCAATGAGTGGGTTCCCCAGATACAGGGAAATAATCCACAACAAGCGATAGAGCGTTTGATTCAAGAATTAGAGGCTGTAACCGCTACTGTCGATGATGATATAGAAGTCTATGACTCAGGCAGTATAGATCGTCTAGCAGAGTACTCTGAGAGGGTTGCACAGCGTAAGGATCAGTCGTTGGGTATGTTGGGTATACCAACCCCGTTCAAGACGCTTAACAGGCTTGGTGTAGGGTGGATGCCGGGTGAACTATATTCACTCTTTGCTCGACCTACGGTAGGTAAGTCGTTCATGTCTGTAAAGGTAGCTGCTGTTGCCATGAAACAGGGGTATAAAACGCTACTGATATCTACAGAAATGCCCGTGAAAGCTATGTCCATGCGAATGGATGCTTTTTTGGGGAAACTATTGGGGTATGAGTTTTCTCTAACTAAACTTAGAAGAGGAGAAGAGGGGATAGATGAAGAACAGTATAGAGAATTTCTTACTTCTATGGACTCTAGAAATATTTTGTTTCCTCACCATTTGGGCTTTGATGCCTTAAGCATATCGACCATTAGAAATTTGGTGCGAAAGTATACCCCAGACTTAGTGGTAGTTGATGGGGTATACCTACTTAGCGATGATTCTAGTAGGGCTAAGTGGGAACAGAATGATAATCTATTTAAAGGTTTGAAGAATATAGCGATGGCTCATGAAATTCCTGTGTTTTGTACCACTCAGGCAGGACGAGAAGCTGTAGACTTATTCAAACCACCTAAGTTGAATCAGGTAGCTAATGGAGATGCGTTGGTTCGGGCTAGCGACATTGCGTTTGCGATGAGTAAAGTAGAAGATGATGATAATCAAAGATTTCTCTATTATATGAAACAACGTGACGATGCAGAAATTACAGCTAAGAGTGTTCTGAGTTGGAATGTAGATGTTGGGGATGTTCAAGAACTAATGCAGGAAGATTTACAGCAAGAAGATGCCAAATTCTAAATTAAAAATATATACTGATGGTTCTTGTAGGACAAACCCCGGTGGAGTAGGTGGATGGGGGGTTGTGATAACTAATGAAGATGAAGACCTCTTGTTTATTCTTTCAGGAGGCGAACCCAGCACTACTAATAGTGAAATGGAGTTGACGGGAGTTGTGCGGGGGTTGGAAGCTTTGTATTTAGACGATTTATCTGAATGTGTTACTATATATTCCGACAGTAAGTATGTTATAGATAATTGTATTAAGTTTAGTACCTCCTCTAGTGATTTATGGAGTAAATATTTCGCCTTACACCAATCGTTCAAGGATATTAGCCATGTATGGGTTCCGGGGCATTCGGGACACCCTCTACAGGAAATGGCAGATACTTTGGCTACGAATGCGTCTGGAGACTTGAAAGAATGGTTAGAGAAGAAAAGTCGAAACAGGAAACGGAAGTTCAATTTTACCCGTGGGAAGACATCCTCAACGAAGCAGGATTTGAAACCGCACTTGAAACAAATTCGGAGCGATTAGATCAGAGGGTTTACCATTGCCCATTTCACGACGATAAAGCACCATCTCTTTCTATTAATTTAGATAGTGGTAAGTGGATTTGTTATGCTAATTGTGGGGCGGGAACCTTGGATTCGTTTATATCCAAGTACACAGGCTGGTCACGGTTACAAACCGATGTATTTATTAGAAAATTTTCTGAAAACGTAGAGTTACAACTTCAAGATACTTGGAATACAGCGGAAGAAGTTGAAGCTCCGTTAGAAGAAGTAAATTTAGAGTATACGAAAGGAGAAGTGCCTAACTGGATTTTCGATAGAGAATTCACAGCAAAAACTCTGATTGACGCTGAGGCCGGAACAAACGGTCGTGGAGGATTAGTTCTTCCCATCAGAGATGATAGAGGTGTTATAGTAGGAAGTGTAACCCGACAACCATCGGGCTATAACCCTAAATATTTATACAGTTTCGGATTGAAAAAGAGCAAAATCGTTTACGGACTGTATAATATAGATGAGTCTAGTTTTATTTGTCTAACTGAAGGCATACTCGACACATTATGGCTTAAACAACATAACTTCGAATCAATAGCAATACTTGGGGCTTCATTGTCTAAAAAACAAGAGTCCCTCATCAATACACTCCATACCTCTGAACTAGTCCTATGTTTGGACAATGATGAGACAGGAATAGCTGCTTCACGGCAGATTGCGTCTAAATTATCGAAGCATAGGTTAGTCAGTTTCGCTAGACTCCCTGATGGCTATAAAGACATTCAGGAAATTAGGGATGCAAGTCTTTTGCATTCTGTAATAACTAACCGAACCGTTTTAGGTTTGGAAGGGAGTTTTAAAAAATGGTAAGTAGTGGAATTGCTGGCATCAGCCAACGAGCCGACAAAGAAGAACAGGAACGCTCTTCTCGTAGAGGTCCCGGTTCTGAATTATGGCTTTACGATGGCGATATTGCTACCGTTTCTATAGTGCCTTCAGGCGACCCCGAAGACTACCGAATTCAAGACTTTTCAACATATCGTGCTACGGGCATGGGACGTAATGGTGCCTATACCTATGACGCTATGGCTATTGGACAGTCTGCTGAGGGTGATTACAAAGCTGCGGAAGTAGATTCTGGAACTCAACTCAGGACTAAGTTTGGTGTTTGGTTGTATGTGGAAAATGTTATGAGGAACCCCTCTAACTCCGCATCGCTGTCAAAGAACTTTGGGGACGACGCTGTAGCTTCTTGGGAGACAATACAGAGTCCTAGTGGAAAAGCTTTTTTGCAACAACCCGCAGGAAATTTCCAGATGTGGTCACAAGGTTTTGGTCGCAGTAAGTATCTATGGAATCAAATTGTAGATATTTATGATGAAGATGGGGCGTTGAACAAGCATAAGGTTAGAATCCGTCGAACTGGTAGTGGAAGAGATGACACATCGTACTCTATAAAAACCATTGCTGAGGATGCACAGATTCCTTCTGAGGCGCAGGGTCAATCAGCAGATTCTTTAGTTCGACCTGTAGACTTTTTCCTACAAAAAGAACGTGCTATAGCCGCAGCTGTAGAGAAGCGTAATTCAGATAACCAAACTACCTCCCTAAATGGGGCAGGTGGGTCGTCTAATCAGCCACCATGGAATGTGAATGGTTCGTCGGAAGTTCCGTCGTTCAACACATCCTCTGTGGATAACGATCAAGAGTCGTTATTCTAGATAAGGAGAGACCAGTATGGGAATACTTGGGTTTGTAAAGGAGTTGTTTGGTGGGTCTGCCGTTGAAACAGATTCCGCAAAACCAACTCGGACATCTTCGAGTCGTAATGTAGCACCCCAGTTGCATAGGCCAACTATGTCCGCTTCGACTACTAAGCGTAGCCGAAAGCCCCGAAAACGAAATGCTAAGGGTCAATTTGTATCCGAGGCGTAGAATAGTAGGGGGGATGCTTAGGTGTCCCCCCTACACTCTTTTTGAAGAATTGGAAGTTTAGTGGTTAGGAAGAACGGGTAGAATTTGGCGCATCAAAACCCCTATAGAGTACGCAGAAAAGATAGGTCTTGTATGTTAGATGGGTTGCGACATGACTGGGGCTTACTAGAACAGACTTTTAGAGTAACTTACGATAACGGTAAAGATTATTTACCTGTACAGTGGACATGCAAGTTCTGTTATACTACAGTAAATAAAAGATACGAAAAGCCAAACGCAATACTAAAGTAAGAATTGAGAATTTTTTGATAAATTACGGTACAGACACCTTATTCAGCAATGAATCTATAATTGTTACTCCTGAGGATTTTGATGACTGCCTTAGGAAATTAAATGAGTCTGATACTATCTTTTTAGATATTGAAAGTAACGGATTTGAATTTAATAAAAATGAGATATGTGGAGTAGGGTTGGCTACACCTGAGAGTGTGGTTATGTACTTCCCTTTCCGACACGCCGACCACCCGGAAGTGTATGGTAATCTGTCGGAAGATCATATGCGTAAGGTGTTGAAAGCCTTAGAGCGTACTAAAACGTTAGTTGGGTATAACCTAAAGTTTGACTTAAAGTTTCTAGAGTATGAGTGCGGTCTGACCAACATAGAAGATAATTTTACTTGGCTGAACACTCAGGATAAAAATCTTATTGATGTTTTAGTCATGATACGCCTGACTGAAAAAGCTAAACATGAAAGATTAGATTTAACTCATACGATAACCCGTGAATTTGGAGAGGAAGCCTCCAAGTATGACGCTAATTGTAAAGAGCTCCTGAGAAAAAATAAGTGGAACAAAAACTTCTCGTTAGCCCCCATAAGTTTATTAGGTCCATATTGCTGTAATGACGTATTTTGGACTAGGGAATTATATTTTTCTAGAAAAAAGGCTATAGAAGAAACTAAACAGGTTGAAATTTGGCAACAAAGCATCAAATTAACTTCTGTTCTATATGATATGGAGTACAGAGGAGTTAAAATAGATACAGAGTATGCTTTAGATGGGGCTAAACGTGTAGGGGCTAGACAAGAAGCGGTCCTGAAACGAATTTATGAAATAGCGGGTGAAGAATTTAATGTTGCATCTAACCTACAGTTAGGTAAGATATTTGAGTCGCTAGGTATTGAGTCTCCGGATAAAACTGACAAGGGTAATCCGTCATGGGGAGAAAAATCCTTAGTCAAAATTAACCATGAGTTAGCAGGACGGGTAAGAGAGTACAGAACATTAGGTAAGATGTTGAGTACCTACATTGAACCCTTCTCTCAAACGGATGTGCTTCACTGTACCTATGCTAATTGGGGAACAGTAACAGGTAGATTATCTTCCCGAAACCCTAACTTACAGAATATTCCTAGAGGGATTATAAATACTGTAGAACAAAATCTCAATGAAGAAGAGATGAAAGCACTACAAGGGCGATTAGAGGCAATTGTAAAGGCTAACAAGGGTCGTATATCTTTGGATAATCAAGATATTTCGGCGTGGGCTTTTGTGGGGGAAGAAACTTTCGTTGACGGTGACCTTACTAAGTTTGCAACTAGGAAGGCTTTTGTTCCTAGAGAGGGATACACCCTATATGGTTTAGATTATAAACAGATGGAAGTTTGGGTTTTTCTTTCATATTTTATGAACGATAAAGAATTAGCAGCTTTGAAAGACAAAGGGGTTGACCTTCACGATAATTCCGCTAAGGCAGCATTCCATGTAGATGAAAATCATGCAGAGTGGAAATTCTATCGACAAGCAGCTAAAAACCTATCCTTTGGTATTTTGTATGGTTTAGGATTAGAGAACTTAGCCAATTCTTTAGATTGCACTATCCCAGAAGCCAAAAAGTATAAAGCCAACTTTTTGAATGGGCTACCGGGGTCTAAAGATTTTATTAAAAATGTCATGAATAAAATCACCAAAACTGGAATGGTTCAGAATAGGTATGGTCGTAAATACTGGATTCCAGAAGATTTCGCATATGCGGGTATTAATTACTTAGTACAGGGTACATCGGCTGATATAATGTCTGAGCGTATGATTGCGGTGCATGAGTACCTCAAAGATAAAAAATCTGCCCTCATAATGCAAGTTCATGATGAATTATTGGTAGAGGTAGCTGATGGTGAAGAAAACGTAGTGGAAAACATCCGTCGATTGATGGAAGAAAATTCCATAGGCATTCCGTTGCTAGTAGATGTAGAAATTCATGACCCCTCATGGGCGCATGTAATGGACGCTGACAAGGCAATTAGGGAAGCACAATATCCTGCTGACAGGGAGAAGGAGCAATTGGAAGACCATTATTGTATATGGAGACAAAAGTACGAAGATTTAGTTAAGACTGAAGAGGTAGTAATACTATGAAGATAGATCAGGCTTTAGGATTTACCGTCAATTTAGGCGATTATAACAATGCTAAAATTGAAGTAACTATCCGAGATATAGACACAGAAGAAGATTTGGATGAACAAATGGCTAAAGCTAAAGTCGCTATAAATAAGGCATGGCCTTTGGTTTTGTCTGCGGCTGATGCTGAGGTAACAAAAATAAGGAGTCTAGCTAATGGCTAAAACTAAGACAGAAACCCCTTTGATGGATCAGCTTCTAAAGGGAGTGGATGGGCTTACGTTAGCGTCGGATAACGAGTTTAAATTTGAGCGTATACCTTTCGGTATCCCCCAGTTGGATAAATTGACAGGTGGCGGAATTCCTAAGAAGCGATTTACACTACTAACGGGTCAGCCTAGTGGTGGTAAGTCGTATCTTGCTATGAAAGCGGTTGAATCTGTCCAAAAAGAAGGAGGAACGGCGGTTTGGATTGATACCGAGATGTCTCTAGACGAATCATGGTTCCGTAAGTGTGGGGTCAACCCCGACTTGCTTCTTGCGTCCCAACCGGAAAATGGGGAAGCAGCTATAGATATAGCTAGAGCCGTTATGGAAGCAGGAGTGGACTTGGTGGTGATAGATAGTATTGCAGGTATGGTTCCCGCAGCAGAATTAACGGATTTTGATAAGAATCCTATGGGATGGTTGGCTAGGTTTGTAAACGATTCCCTTAGTAGGTTGATGAGTCGGCTAAAGAATGGGTCGTCCTTGATTTGTATAAACCAACAACGATCAGCTATTGGACCTGTGGCGATTAAAGACATGCCGGGTGGTAAGGGTCAGGTCTATTGGAACCACATGATGCTTGAAGTACGAAGGTCTGGGTGGATAGAGAACAAGAAAACTAAAATTAAAGAAGGCTTCGATATGGAGGTCACTCTAAAGAAGAATAAAACTTCGGCTGACCATTGGCAAAAGGTGGTTGTACCCTTTAAAGTAGATGGTGGAATAGATACCATGGAAAGCTATATGCGTGAAGGCATAGCTTATGGTTTCATCCAGCAGTCTGGAGCATGGTACGAGTACAATGATAATAAGGTCATGGGATTAAATGGACTTAAGACTTTATTGGTAACAGAACAACCGGAGTTGGGACAAAAATTAAAGGAAGATGTAGACAATGCCTCTAAACGTTCAATCGGCACCTCAAACGATGACTCCACAGGAAGTAAAAATAGCCAACTACTTAAGTGAGTTGGGGTTGCGGTGGGAGTCTCAAAGGGAAATAGGTAAATATTTTGTAGACTTTTGGATAGCTGAAATCGGGACAGTTATTGAGGCGGACGGGGTTTACGGTCATTTTTCTAAAAAAGATAAAGAACGTAATGAATTCTTGCTAGAAAGTGGAGTAGATTATGTTTTACATATTACCACAGAAAATGCTACGGAAATCCGTCACGATATTGATGTATTTTTAGTTGATATTGCTACGGAAAGGAAATAAATGGGCGTAAAAGAAATAACGGAAAATGTCACTAAATCTTGGGAGACTAAAGATTTAGGTCAATTGCTAGTAAAACAGTTGGATAAACAGCTAACACATCCGCAAAAAAGTACTAGTAAAGGTAAGTTCTTTGTATCTGCTATAGGGAACCCTTGTGACCGATACTTGTGGCTTCACTACAATGGATTAGTGCCTAAAAAATCAATTTCTGCTACGTTACAACGTATATTTGGTGTAGGTAGTTCCGCTGAGGATAGGTATGCTAAGTATTTTGGCGATATGATGCTATACAGGGAGCAATCCTGTAAGATAGAGAGCCCCGTTCCTCTATCGGGTCGTGCCGACTTCATACTTCACAATGATGGTAGATTATTTGTGCTAGAACTAAAAACGATTAATCAACGAGGGTGGGACGATGATATCTCTAATGGTCCTAAGACAGAGCATTCTACCCAATTACAGTGTTACCTACATATGTTAGGACATTCCGAAGGAGTAATTTTGTATGAAAACAAAAATACTCAACAGATTAAGACTTTTGTAGTAAAACGAAATGACGACTTATGGGATGGAATTTTGTCTAGAGCTCAAGCTATCGCTAATATGCCTCTTCCACCTAGATTGGCGGAGGTGGAGGCCACGCATTATCATTACTGTGATTGCAAATTAGTAAAAGATGAGGAATTAGGTCTTGGCTAAACTAATTGGGCTACACGGTAAAATGCACACAGGCAAGTCTGCTGTAGCTAAACTAATTAAACAAAAAGATCCTAATAGAATTGAAATTATGTCCTTCGCTGGAAAACTCAGAGAAGTACTAAATGTTTTAGGCATTCAGGAAACCAGAGAGTCTATGCAACAAGTAGGGCAAGGTTTGAGGGATGTATGGCCAGATGTTTGGGTGAAAGCCGTTCATAAAGATGTTCAGCGGAGGTTAAATTTAGGGCATTCTGTAATTTTCGATGATTTACGGTACCTTAATGAATTCGATTACATCCGGGAAGAAAATGGTTTACTAGTTAAGTTGTATGCGGATGAGGAAGTGCGGTGGGACAGATATCAAAAGTCTAGTAAATGGGAACCGGGGGCAACTAGGGAAAAATGGAATTACGCTCAAACCCATTCATCCGAATTAGAATTAGATGATAAGGAATTAGGTTGGAATCTATCTATTGACACGAATAATTTATCTAAACGTGACATGAACGGTGTGGCCGATGCACTAGTGATAAGCCTTCAAGGTATGAGGAATATAAATGATAGAAGAAACTTGGACAGTTGAAAAAGGCTACAATAAAGCTAATCAATATGTAGAGGATATGGAAATTCCTTTTATTAGAATTGAAGACAACACTCGTGAAGATATTACGTTTGGGAATTTGTCGGAAGCTACTAACGAACAACTACAGGAATACTTATCTGTGTCTGGGGCTTGGTTAGCTTTTGTTGAATTAAATTTAGCCGCTTTAGGCGCAAAAAAGGGTGCATATGAAACGGCGTTTGAAACGGGAATGAAGGTAGAAAAAGCCAAACTAGCCGAAGAATATTTAGAAAAAGGAATCCGTAAACCTACTATTGATGAAATGGAAGGTATAATACTAAGAGACAATAAACGTCTAAACACTAGTATGAAAACCCTAATAGAAATCAGAGCCGCCTACGATAAATTATTGGGGCGCAAGGAAGCCTTTAAGGGATTGTTTAACACATCTAGTAGAGTATTATCCGCTAGAAGCTTAGAGGCAGGGAAAGGATAATGGATATTATAGAAAAAGATCGGTTTTTGGAAATAATGACGGTAATAGCCGAAGCGGTTTACGACTTCCACGATAGATGGGGGTTTACGCACAAAGGCTTATACGAAGGTAAATCCGATCAGGCTCTAGCTAAAGAGAGAATTCCGATTATTAAAGAAGAAGTCAAGGAATGGCGAGAGGCTATCAAAAATTTTCGAAAAGATCCCGCCAATTTTGACGAGGAAACCGGAGATTTGTTATGGGTAGCTATGGGTAATTTGATGGCTATAGACACTTCGGATGCTAGAGACAGAATTGTTAAATTGGTAGTTGATAAAAATGAATCTAAGAATGTAGAAAACTACGCCATACGTAAAGATACTGGTAAACTTATTTCTATCCATAAACCCGAAAAGTGGAAAGGTGCTGAGGAGCAAATGAGGGAAGAATGGCAGCTTAGAGGTCTTACTCTGGAGGAAGGGTCATCCATACAGGAATAGATTGTAGTTCTAAGGCGGTTCACGCCACAACTATAGATAATAACGGCAATATAGTTAGATGTCTAAAATTTGACGCTAAAGGTAAGACCTCCGCAGACAGATTTCCGGATATAGCTAAAGGTTTAGGTGTATTACCTAGTTTAGTTGAAGGCGGAACCGTTGCGATTGAAAAACCTCTATATTTTAAAAACCCACACTCTACTATTTCTATCTCTGAGGTAGTCGGGGCAGTAAAAGAGGTTTTAGAGTTGGCTAACATTTCCTATAAGACTGTAGATAATCGAGTGTGGAAAAAGGAAGTTATAAGTATGGGTAATGCGTCTAAAGATGATATAATTAAATATGCGACTAAATATTTTGACGCAGAGTTTGAAGAACAAGATTGGGCTGATGCAGCCTGTATAGCAGAATGGAGCAGAAGAAATGCCTAGAAAGCCGGGATCAATCCGTCCGAAGCCGAAGAAACCTACTTTTGTAGTAACCAAGAAAGGAGATCCTGAGTACACTAGTGCTTTTGTGCCTCCTGTTGAGCATGTTCCAAATTCTGTTGAAGATTATAAGAAAGTTGTATACTGCAACGCCTCAGATTGCGTATTTAATCAGTCAGTAGATGAACTCGTACATACTGAAACAGTAGTACAACGGGGAAACAACAAGCATTCTAGTTGGAAACCACTCACCCCCCAAATGGAGAAAGTGTGGAAATCTGTATGTACCCGAAGTGAAGTTGTAATTGACATTAAGACTCAGAGAGGTCCAAGTGGCAGTAAAACTAGAGTACCGGGATGCCATACACCATGGGAACTTGGTCGTTCTGGGCATGTTGACATGAGTAAGCGCATGGGAGAATCTTACACCATAGATGATAGTCAAGACCCAATGGCTAGAGATGAAGGATGGGTAATGGACAATTCCCCATTCCAAAACTAAGGATTTTTAATGAATCGAAAATATTCTCAAGAAGTTAAAGACTTTGCCGCAAAAACGTATATTCATGACGATGTGATAATTCCTAAAATTAAAGAAAATATTTTAGAAAAATTCGAGATCGAAATTCCAGAAGATACGTTATACCAATGGTCTAAAGAGCAAGGTTGGAAAGAATTACGTACCAAAGCTATTGCTAGGGCAAGAGATAAGATGGTAGAACTTGAAGCAGATCATAGGCGATTAGAATCAGAAATTCATTTAGATCAATATAAGAAAATAACCTCTAAAGCATCAGAAGCTCTAGGAGTTCTTCAATTTGATAGGGCTTCAGATGCCGCTAAAGCGGTGGATATGGGCATCAAGGGTGAGCGCACTATTCTAGAAGGTTTAATTTCTCGAAGATTTATTCAAGGAATTGTTACTATCATCATGGAAGAAGTAAATGACAAAGAATTGCGCCAAAGACTAGGAAATAGACTCCAAGACTTTTTGCTAGAATTTGAGGACACTAATGGTTAACGCTTCAAAAAGCGAAAACGCTAAATTATCTTGGTCAGAAGCCGTTAATGAACTAGTTTCAGATTTAACTAATGATACTAGTATCGAGGTTCCGGAAACTTTTAAAGAGTTTGTCTCAACAATTTGGAAATTTAGTTTCCCCCATCCTGAATTATTCGACATTTGGCATGTTGGTTTTGTTTGCGATGAGTTAGATAGAGCCTTAGATGAGGGACAAAACTTTATTTGTGTGCTTCCCCGTGGACACTGGAAATCTACGATTTTAGGTCATGGGTATACGATTTGGCAATTAATGAGGACCGCTTCTAATAGTAAGAGTCTGTTGTATGCTTCTTACAACCACGATATGGTAAGATACCATGTTAGAACTATGAAAGATGAGATACGAGCAAATCCTATTTTGTCTAATGAGTGGTTTACTAGAGATTTGGCTAGAGGAGCAGATAACTCCATACGATACCAAACCGCAGATGGGGGTATTGTACGAGTAGAAATGGCAGGAGTAACTCAGTTTAAACGAGGACTTCACACTAATGCTGGAATGGTAGTAGACGACATACTAAAAGATGCTAACTCTCCTACTGATCCCGGTGAATTGCCTAAAATTAAAGATTTATTCTTTAGGGCGTTGATGCCTATTCCTAACCCCGGAACTCCTACAGTTGTAGTGGGAACGCCAATGGCACCCGGCGACTTGATGGCTACGCTTATAGATGATGAAAAATTTAATAGTGTAGTACTCCCCGCATTTGACCCTGTACCCGGTAGACATGTTTTAGCCCCAGAAATTCGGGATAAAGAGTGGCTAGAAGCGTACAAAAAGAGTAACCGTAGTTCTTTTGCCTCAGAATATATGCTACAACCCCATTTTGGAACGGATGGGTATTTCACAGAAGAAGAAATTGAAAAGTGCGAAGATGAATCGCTGAAAATTTACAGGAGAACTCTAGATCACGCCGACGACTTAACTGAGGATTATGAATGGGTAGTAGCTGGATATGACGTAGGAAAACGTCGCCACCCTGCCCATTTAGCTATTTTTGGAAAGCGTAAAACGGACGGACACATCGTTCAATTGTACCACGAGTTTATACGGGGCATGTCGTATCAGGCGCAGGTTGACATATTAAATCAGGTAGCGACTAATTTTCAAATAGATAAAGGTTTTATTGATAACACAGACAGGGCGTTAGAAGAAAGGGGTTTGCAAACCGATCACGATCAAGGATTAAGTGATAAAGAAAATACTGAACGAGTTAGACATTTAAGAGGGTTGAATAGAAAGTGGGATTTGATGCACTTTAGCCGTAGAGCCAAAAACAACATGGCTACAAAATTTGAACATTATGTTGTTAGCGAAAAACTTCATTTATTGCCGGATGCTGTACAGAAAGAGCAAATTTTGGTGGTAAATAGGGATTTATACGCAGCGGAGACACCTAACGGTCACGGCGACTCTTTTTGGAGTATAGGATTGGCTTGTTTAGCGGCCGATAAGTTAGACGGCCCAGCATCGTATACAGGGGTAGGTGACGCTCAAGTATTCTCTGGAAATTCGGTCGAAAATAGTGAGCCAGTAGCCGATCATCCAGCGTATAATAATGACATGCCTCAAGACGAAGAGCTGACTGCTGCGCTGGGCAATATTTACGCTAAAGCCGTTGAAATGTATGGCGAAGAATCCCTATAGGAGAACCTCTGTGACGACACTTATTGCCCACCCCCAAGTACAAACAGAATCACACACTAATTTAGAAGACTACGTTCACGATCATTCAGCACATACCCCCATTCAACTCTCTCCAAGTTTCCTAGAGAAATACGAATCACAAGATTCCCCGCTAAGTCCGATGGGGTCTTTTGTATTTTATAGAACTTATTCTAGATTTTCTAATAAATTAGGTAGGCGAGAGACTTGGTTAGAGGCATGTAAGCGAGCGATAGAGTATAACGTTGGATTGGCGTATACGCACCTTGAAAAAATTGGATACACTCCAGATGTAGATAAGTTGAATAAGGAAGCGGAATCTTTATTCGATTCAATGTATAACACAAAACAGTTTGTTAGCGGACGAACTCTTTGGATAGGGGGAGGAGAAAATCACGTTGCTGATAAATACCCTCTAGCCAACTATAATTGTTCTTTTACCGCTATAGAAAAATGGGGAGATTTAGCCGACCTATTTTATCTTCTATTAGTGGGGACAGGTGTAGGATTTAAATGCACCCCCGAAATGGCAGAAAATCTTCCTCCGATTAGAGCGAATATCGAAGTTTTGCATGACGATTATGTACCTGCCGCTCCCGAAAAACGTTTAGAAAACACTAAATGGATAGACTTAGAGCAAGGGTATGCAAAGATTTACATTGGGGACTCTAAGGAGGGCTGGGTTGAAGCCTTACGATTGTTCCTAAAGATTCTGACTGAACATGAGTATGAACACATCAAAACAGTCAAATTTGATTATAACTCTGTTCGACCTAGAGGTGAAAAACTTAAGACTTTTGGAGGAACCGCATCAGGACCCGAACCTTTGAGGGAAATGTTCGATGGATTCCATCAAGTACTCACAAATCAGATTGATTCTCACCTTGAACCGCTACAAAGGGTTTATCAGGGCTATTACAAAGTCCGCCCTATTCATATATTAGATATGGGTAACTTGATAGGCAATAACGTAGTAGTCGGGGGAGTCCGACGTACAGCAGAAATTTTTCTGATGGGTGAAGGTGATTATGAATCACTACTAGCTAAATACGCCATAAATGGTCTTTGGACAGATGAACAATTTGAAGCCCACGACAAGTTAGGGAAACAATTAGAAGATATAGGCGAAAAACCTGCTTGGTGGGATTCTCTAAAGTTAGAGAATGGAAAAAATTCTAGAGAAGGGTTAGATCACCGAAGGATGTCTAATAACTCTATAGTATTTTCCGACCAACCAGATAAGCAATATCTTGACATGGTTTTTGATATGATGCGTTATGAGGGCGAACCCGGATTCTTTAATGAAGAAGAAGCATCTAGACGACGACCTAATGCTGTGGGAACCAATCCTTGTGGAGAAATTCTTTTAGATAGTCATGGCGTATGTAACCTCACTACAGTAAACATGTCAGCCTTTGTAGAAAATGGTAACTTGGATGTAGATGGCCTAATCGAGGCTCAAAAAATGTCCGCTAGGGCAGGTTTACGTATGACGTTGGTAGATTTGGAGTTGCCCGCATGGAATCTAGTCCAACAGAGGGATAGATTACTAGGAACATCTCTAACTGGAGTCAAAGATGCGTTTTCTGCTGTATCATATAGTAAGAGTGAACAAAATTCTGTTTTGCAGCGTCTACGAGAAGCTGCCAATTCTGAGGCTATCAGATATTCTAAGGAGTTGAGAGTTAACTCGCCTTTGTTGGTAACAACCGTAAAACCTGAGGGAACGTTAAGTTTGGTAGCCGGGGGAGTCTCGGCGGGAATTCACATGTCCCACAGCCCATACTACATTCGCCGTATGCGTATTAGTTCGATTGACCCCATGGTACAGGTAATTCGGGAATTAGATTGGCCTATATCTCCAGAAGTTGGAACTCCGGGAGCTAGTTTAGAAGAAAAAATGAATAATGCTAGAACTCTAGTTATAGATTTTCCAGTTAAAGCTAGTAGCACAGATACTAAAAACAATGTGTCTCTAGAAGATCAAATGGATACGTATTTTCAATTTCAGGACAATTATACCGACCATAATACTTCCATAACCATGACTGTAAAGAACGATGAATGGGATTTAGCTAAAGAATTAGCATGGAAAAATTGGGATAAATGGATGGGAGCATCCTTTTTAGCCCATGATGGAGGAACTTACGAGTTGGCTCCGTATGAGGAAATCACTGAAGAGGAGTATAATAATATTAGTGCGTCATTTAGAGAATTCGATCCAACTTTGTTATATAAGTACGAATCGGTGGAAGTAGACACCGAACTCATAGACGAAGCGTGTGAGTCGGGAGTATGCCCGATTAGATAAGGAGGCTATTATGCCGGCAGGAGAGCAGTTACGTCAAAGAACGCAGCAGTTTGCAGTAAAGTACGATGAAGTTAGCCATATATGGAGAATTCTCGATACATGGAATAAATCTTTAGAAGCTTTACAGGCAACCGATGAAATACCGGACGATCATCCCGCTATGGTGCTATTACCCATGGCAGCTATGATTGAGACTGTAAGGGTAGCGGAGGAGTTAAATTTACTTGAACATATGTTTGGGGGAGTTTCCGAGGATGAGTTGGTGGAGGTGGAGGAGCGATTAGCCGCTTCTGAAGCCACAGTAAAAACTTTGAAAGAGCAATTAGACTTAGCCAGAACGTCTAAGCCTGATTCTAGTGAACCAGAAATTGTAAAAGAAGCATTATCCGATCAATCTCAGGTAGCTATGGCAGCTATACACGCTCTTACACAAATAACAGGCCAAAGTCAGATCGACAAGGTGGTAAATGGCAGGACGACTAACCCTTAATGATTTTGCTCCAGAAGCTGGTCATTTAGCCCAAAAGGAATATGAGCTCAGTAGCCTTCTTAATACTATGGGGCAACAGGCTCTAATAAATAAAAGCGGAGAAACTTACAGAAACCCTACTTTTGGGGTAGATCAAGTAGTAAACGTTTGGGTTCAACAACAAGCTGCCTTTAGGCAGCATATGATTCAGGATATCCAGCAGATTGCACAATCTGTGGAAGAAGTTAGATCTCCTGTCAACCATATTATTTCAGAAATTTTCCGTCGTGGTGTAACGTGGCGACCAGCGTTTGCCGTTAAATGTAGTAGTTGTTCTACGGAATATAAAAACAAGCCTGAGGCGTGTACTAATAAGGGTTGTGATTACGAAGGAAGTTCAGAAACTCTCGTAGAACCTGATGTCGATCAATATCAAAAACTCAAGTCTTTTATAACTGATTGTAACGTCTTCGACCAAACTCTAGAGGATGTTCTTAGGGAATTTTGGTGGGACGTAAACACTATAGACGACGGATTTATTTATTTCGCCAAAGAATATAAAGATTATGGAGAAAAAATCCGTTCTAAAGTTATTTCTGTGGAACGACTGAATCCTGCTCTTATCGAGTACGATTTAGATAAATCTACAGGTGTTCCTAAAGCATTACATTATGTTTGTTACATCCACAGGGATGCCGCAGCTTCAGAAGTACCTCAGGGCTGTGATTCATGTGGTAAACCGTTAGTTCCTGCTATGTTTACTTACCGATATAGAGGTAAGGAAGTTTATCTATTAGATTCGGAAGTTCTACACGTATCTAAATTTATGCCCACCCGAACTTACGGGTGGTCACCAGTTCTAACGCTATTTGATAAAGTCTTAACTATTATCGGTATGGATAAGACTCTTTACCGTTACTTCTTTGAGCGAAAAATGCCCGCATCCATGATTTTGATATCTACGGATGACCCTGATAGTTTGAGGGCAGAACGGGAGCGAGTAGAGCAAGAAATTCGACAAAACCCAGAATATATTCCTATGATTGCAGTTAGCAACGAATCTCAACGTGGAAAGGTTGACATGATTCGCTTGTTCCATAATCTGCAAGAAATGGACTATTTACCTGTTCGACAGGAAATTAGAGAAAGAATTGCAGCTATGTGGGGTGTAACTCCTGCATGGCAGGGTGCGCCTGAAGGATTTGGCGGACTATCGACCCAAACTCAGCAACTAGTTGTCATGAGCAGAGTGGTTGAGGGCGACCAGCGTATTTTCCATGAAAAGGTATTCCCGATTATCTTGGATATGTTTGGAATTACTGACTGGAAGCTAGAGTTACTCACTCCAGAAGAAAAAGCCGAAGCTACCCAACTTCAATTCGTACAACAAAAAGTTATGATTGCGAGCCAATTGCTACAAGAAGGATATGACGTAAAATTGAAGTCTTTGGACTCTGGAATAATGAGTTTGGACTTTGAAATATCTGGAAAGGGTCTAGGACCTAAAGAGCAGATGGAGATGCAACAGCAACAAATGATGGGTGGCGGTATGGAAGGCATGGGAATGAGTATGGAAGGCATGCCTGATGGTATGGGCGAGGCTGAACAAGGTATGACTGAACCTCCAGTTGCTCAAGGGCAACCCGGAATAGGTGGAGCAGGTAGAGACCAGACAGGTCAAATGGATTCTGGTGTTCCCGAAATGCAACCGAACATCCAAAATGCCTTTAATAGTAATTACAGCGGCACAAAAACGATGTTGAAACAAGTTATAGATAGGGGACATATCCCAGAAATACAAGATGTTACTACCGATATGGGTAAAATGTGGTTCAAGTCTAGCGGAGATGATTACGTCGCTACGTTTAATAAAACTGGTGATTTGATGGATATCGAACCGGCTCATTTCCCTAAGCCCCCAGAAGATAGGGCTAAAAACAAGCAACTGAATGCTATATACCAACCAGATAAATTAGACTTGCCGGATGGACTAGATGACCTCTAAAAAATTAGAGAACTTTAAGGCTTTCTTGCAAAAAGAAGGTGGTGGTAACGGTGGAGGCGGCTCCGGCGGTGATGGAGGGGGCTCTGGCGGTGATGGTGGCGGCACAGTTTTTACGGTAGAATCTTCGGGATTTGTTCCTACTTATGGTGGGGGTAAAAGAAAAAAGCCTAAGAAACGGGATATCAAGAAAAATACTCCCGAAGGGTTTGCTGAAGAGTTGTTGCAACTGTGTCTTGAACGTTTTCCTGATTCCATAGAAGAAGACTATTCTCTCCTTAAAAAAGGTCCTTTTATAAACAATATGGGTAATACCGCTTTAGGACAGTCTCCTAAAAGTGGAGATAATAGGAAATATACTCGTTCCGCCGACATAGGAGGAAAGAACCAGTACAAAGTTCTAAATCCTCCCGAAATTCCTTTTCAACATGACCCAGTTTTGTCTTGGGAAGATATTTTCCAAAAAGCTGAAGATGAAGATTTACAAATAACGGCTAAAGTTCTTATACGTGATGAGTCCGACAAAGTTTTAATTTTAAAGGATAGTTTCTCCGATTGGTGGGATTTACCGGGTGGGCATATACACACCGAAGAAACTCCCGAAGAGGGAGCGTTGCGGGAAGTTGAAGAAGAAACGGGAATAAAGCTAAATGATGTCGATTTGGTTATAGGTCAAGAAGTTGAAACTGATTTAGGGCATAAACTAGGGTTATTTCTAGTTGCTTATGTACCTTTAGACTCACCTAAACCCCTCCTTAGCGACGAGCATACGGACTATGCTTGGATAAACATGGAATCTACCTATTACTATAAATTAGGTGTTTGGGGTCCGATTATACGATATATCCTAAGATTTTTATTTGAAGGCGCACATGAGGAAGATAATCCTTATGTGGAAACCCAATCGGCAGCTTTAGAGCGTTTAGATAAAGCTATGGTAATTCATACAGACGAATCTGGGGATAAAACCGCTCTAGCATCAGATGGAGTGTATTTAGTAAAAAGTGACGGAAAAGTGTTCAAACAAGAACCTTGGCCGGCATCGGAAGAAACCGGAGACTTGTTGAATATAGAGGAAGATGATTTTCTCGACCATAGTTGGGTGCTAGAAAAGCGAAAAGATACTCCGATTCCTATGAAATTTTACCGGCCGATTTCAGAAGAGCATGACCAAATTGTAAATCGCCCATTCAAGCTATTGAGAGGCTCCCCGAAAGATTATGTTGTAGCCAAACCTCCCGCTCCCAACTCTGGAGAAGTTTTAGAAGATTTAGAACAAATTCAAGCGGATTTTAGAGCCTTATCTGAGAAAGGTCAGGAGCGGTTAAAAGAACAATTAGATATGGCTGATGAAGAGATACTAAAACCTTTTTTGAGGTACGGCTTAGACCACGGGTTAGATTTAGGTGATTATGTGCCTATGTTGGAGGATTTTCTATCCGACATAAACACTATAGTTATGAGTAAAAAATATCAAATAAATTACCCTAGACCGTGGCAGTATGAAATGGATGAGCCTTACTTCATTTACGATGTTGTATCTGCCCTGCGACCGAGTATAGACTCTCCTTCGTACCCATCAGGACACTCTACCCAATCTTTGGTGGTAGCTGAGATATTAGGAAACTTATTTCCGGGACACGAAGAAAACTTCCAAGATATTGCGGAAAGAATAGGTGTCAATAGAGTAAAAGCTGGTTGGCACTTTCCGATGGATCACACCGCCGGCCAGAAGTTGGCATTAGAAATTATAGATTCTTTACCTAATGCTATTCAACTAGAAAAAGATAGAGTTTATCTGAAACCCGGTCAAGAGGTTCCTGAGGGAGTTAAAGTCGAAACGGGACCAGCGGGGGGTCGTTATTATGATGCCGAGGTTGATCCGGGACTAACGGAACTTGAAGGTCACGAAGAGCGTTCTGAGGCATCTTTCTACGGAGCAGTAGAGGGTAGAGAGCCGGGGATGACAGATAGCTTCAATAAAGACTTCAATGAAGCTTATTTAGATATATCTAATCGAATAGTAGGAGAAATAGGTTTAGACTCAGAGGAATATAGGAATAAATTACAGAATGCTTTTTCAGAACCAGATGAAAATTTTGTAGAATACTCTGATATGCAATTTTTAGGAGATTGGTCAGGAAGTAGCGTAGAAAACAGTTCAATAAGTATGCAATACGCTGCCGCAGAACTGTTCGAAAGTTCTTCGGAAAAATTAGATAATGTTAACTTTTTTAAAGCTACCTACCCAGAAGAAACTGTAGAAGACTATAAGTATCCACAAGCTATAAATAGCGCAGGAACGTATCTGAAAGAGTTGTATTCCAATACTCAAAGGAGTTTTGAAGAACGTGGTATTAAGGAAATTACTTTGTACCGAGGCGTTGACACTAAACGACAAGTTCCCGTGAAATCGGGAGAAAGAGTAGCCATGAAGGATTTACCACTATCTTCTTGGACTGCCCATCCACATGAGTCCACATATTTTGGAGATGTAGTGGTATCTAGAAGATTTGATGTAAAGGATATTATAGCCTCTTGCGTGGACAAGCTTCCACTCGGGGAGTTTGAATTTATAGTCCACACCCCAGATGTGGGGGTAGAGTCTACAGTAGAATACGTGTCGCATACAGGCATGTAGGATGTGTTATAATGGAAACTATCGACATAACTGAATTAGATTCTTCTAACGTTAATTGGTTAGGGGAAGTCAGGAAAATTAAGGAGTCGGAAGCAAACGGCGGGATAGAGGAAGAAGAGTCTACCACTAAGTAAGCGAGGTTACTGTGCTTATTATAGAACAAGAAAAGCGGGACTGGTTACTAGAACAAGTTAATTCTACACCACATCCCAATTGGACAGAAATAGCCCGCCAATACGAAGAAGTATTTGGCGAAAGGCGACACCGATCCACCATACGTAGGTGGGTTTTGAACTTGATGCGGGACGAGCATATCCTTGAACATTATGGGGAAGACGGATTGCTCAGAGATGAGGTTGGTACCCGCAGGGCTAAACTAGAAAGCGCACATTTTAAGAAGCGTGTTAGCGACCTAGTAAATAAACAACTTTCCCACGAAAATATTGTAGATGTTATAAAAATGTCTGCTCAGGCGTTACCACCTAATAAGATACGTCTGAGAGAAACTCAGAAAACTACTTCGGAAAGCCCCATCGTAGCAGTAGCTCCACTTACGGATTTACATATTGGGGAATTCGTAGACACCCAGCAAATGGGAGGTCTTAATGCTTACGATTTTGAAATTTTTACTAATAGACTCTTTGGTTGGACTAATCAAATTAGCGATCTTTGCTCTTTACGGCGTTCCTTTGTCTCAGTACCAATCCTTAAAGTGCCAATGCTCGGAGATATGGTGTCCGGAGAAATCCACGAAGAATTAGTTCGTACTAATTTAGATAATGTCATCATGACCATGGCTCGTGGTGCTTACATGGTATCCCAATCTCTCATGACGCTTGCTAGTCAATTTGAAGAGGTTCATGTGGACTCTGTGGTGGGTAATCACCAACGTCTAAGGAAAGAAATTTACTACAAAGATAAATATGTGGGGTGGGATTATTTATTCTACCAATGGGTGGCTGCTTTCTGTAAGAATCAACCTAACATTAAATTTACCATTCCTAAAACTTTTTATCAGTTGATCGACGTAGCCGGATTTGATGTTCTCATACATCACGGGGATGCTATGAGAGGGTCATCTATGCAACAAAAAGTACACTCCCTACGACAGGCTTTACAACCACAAGGGAAAGCTTTCCAATACATGTTTATGGGACATTACCACCATGTAGAGGAACATGATATAGGCACAGGTACAGCATTGATGTGTGGATGTATGAAGGGAACTGACGAGTATGCCCTGTTGCAGGGATTAGCCTCTAGAGCATCACATGTTCTAACGTTCTTCCACCCCAAGTATGGATTGATTAGCAGGGATACTATTTATTTAGAAAACTTTGATGACGAGAGGCATGGTTTTAATGATTATGTCCCAGAGATTTGGGCGGAGCTTATTGAATAGAACCTAGTATAATATCATGAGGGAGGATTTTTCCTAATGCCAGTTGACCGAGCTACTCATAGACGAATTAAAGATAAGATATTAAAAGCTATCACTAACGGCGTTCAGGTCAACGGTAAGCATGTGTTCCAAAGATCACAACAATATGTTCCTGTACAAACAGGGCAACTAAAAAAGAGCGGAGGGTTTTCAGCTAAAAAAGATGGTTGGATTTTAAAGTATAATGCTCCTTATGCTGCCGATGTAGAGGCTAGACCTTACAGTTCTGGCGAAGATACACAACCGAAAACTGTGGGGGCGCATATAAGGCGAGCCTTTAGACGTAAAGACGGAACTCAAGTAAAAGCTACTAGAGTAAAAGGGTATTACACTTCCCCTTCAGGGAAACGCTTACGTCGTGACCCCAGACAGGGAGGGCAATATCTTACTAGGGCAGTAGATACAGAGATGCCAGATTTAACTACTAATGTATTCAACGCATTACAGAGACAATTTGGTAGAGTAAAATTAGCATCCTCCACGGGTGGAAAACCGGCATCTTCTGGTGGTAATCCTACATCAAAATCTGGTGGAAAACCTCAGACACAGGGCTCGAAACATAAGAATAAGTTTGGAGGAAAGAGATAGTGCCGAGCAAACAAGAAATTCAAAAAATTATAGATAATATTACACCTTTTCAAGAATACATTATGCGGGGAGCATCTCGAATGGTAGGACAGACTCTAGACCAACTAGAGTCTTCTATGCCAGAAGGGAAACAACTAGAAAAACTGAAGCAGTTGATAGAAGACATTTTGTACGAATACAGAGATAGTCTATTAAGGGCAACAGTTGAGTTAGATATACAGCAGAAGACAAAAAAGTAATTAGGGGAAGTTCATGTATCAGTCTGTAAGAAGGATAGACGGAGAAGTAGTTAAGCAAGATGAAATGCAAACCCTGTATGAAGGGTTGGCTACTAAGCATCGAAATTTGTTTTTATATGGAACTATAGTAGGACCAATAGATAGGATAGATAATTGGAATTCTGGATTTACAGCAGACTCCATTATTTCTCTAAGTTTAGAGGATTCTAAGGCACCTATTATTTTACATATAGACTCACCGGGGGGTTCGGTTAGGGACGGATTGAGATTGATAGATATCATGAAAACCGTAGAAGCTCCAGTTTGGACTGTGGGTTCTAATTGTTATAGTATGGGAGCTATGATACTAGCGGCAGGTGAAGCGGGTCACAGGTACGTATACCCGCATGCTCACACTATGTTGCATTTACCTTCGGGTACAACTAGAGGAGATGCAAAGCAAGTAGAAATCCAAAGTAAAGAAATGCAAAAAGTCAAGAAAACTTTGGTCGGATTAATAAAGGAATGGGGAGTGTCTAAGGAAGAACGCACTATAATGAAAGATATAGATAGAGAATTTTACTTAGATGCGTCGGAAACAATCGAGTATGGTTTAGCAGATAAATTCATTACTCAGAATACTTTTATTGGGAAATAACCCAGAGGTTTAATGAACGAATTCACCTTACTAAGGGTGTGTAAAGACATTAGGAATCATAGAGTTACTAATGATGAAATTAAGCATCTAGTAAAGGATGTTTCTACTAGGACTTTATCTTTTCCTAAATCTAACGATTTTAAATCTTCTACGGCCTTTTTGGTAGATACTGCTTCGCAGTTTTCGCTAGACAAGTCTTTCTTCACTAGAGCATACCCTAAAGGTGACTATTCGTATTTTTCTAAGGCTATGCAAAATTTCATTGAGGACGATGAAATTTTAGAAAAAGAGGATGCTGTAGTTCAAAAATCTGAGTACTTAGACTTCTCCGATACAGAAACCGGAGAACTTCTGAACTTATCTAAAGCTGCTCCTTCAGGCGGAATGACTACTAAAGGCAGTATCAAAGACGCTATTGATGAGTATGAACGTTTATATAAAGCAGGATTTTCAACCGCTGCAGAAATTTTAACCCTATCTCGTTATTACCCTAACAATAAAGCATACGCCCAACTTGCGGGTGATATTTTGGAGAAAAATGAACCTCTAGTGGTGGGTGGCCCCGCTTCGGTTGAAATGGTAGACCGAGAGGGACACCTTATTACCATGGATGCTATGGATAGGGCATTTAGAAAGTTTATGGGTAATATTAGAACCCGTAATGCCATGGTTCTACACTCGGACGTACAGGTTGGGTGGGCGTTACCAGCGTACATAAATAAGTCGGGTCAAATATTTAAAAGTGGTGTGCATGAGAACCATCTGTTTTTCATTACAGAAATGCGTAACGACACAAAGATTGCCGACAGGGTAAAAGAGCAGGTGAAAGAGGGACGTATACGAAGTTACTCCATCGCAGGCTCCGCCCTTGAAACCGACTCACAGCTAGTTCAGGAAAAAGGTAAGGACAGAATTATAACTAAGGTAACTGAGTTAGAGTTAGCTGAAGTTACCGTCTGTGAAAAAGGAGTAAACCAAGGAGCTCATTTTAACTTACTAAAAGCCCATGGTTCAGAAAATTCGGGAAGTTGTATAGATGGCAGTTGCCTAATAAAGCTAGAAAAGGAACAAGCTGGCCCGGGTTCAGGTGTTCCCCATGGGGCGGATACCGGCGGAAACTATAACAAGTTTTACGGCGGATTCGACCCCGACAAAGATTTACCAAACGCAGGTAAAACGGTAGAAGAATATTCTCTATCTATGGATAATAATACTCAAGGGAGCATGTCCCCCGGATTAGAGTCGTACTCTGAGTATAATGAAGATAAGGTAGAAGAAATTACTGAATATGATGAAAAGTTAGAAAAACGCCGACAGGAGGTTTTTAAAATGGTTACGGGAAAGCGTTCCTCTTTGGAACAACTGAAAAGTTTCATAAAAGCTGAGGTTGGTCCAGAAGGGACTTTGACCGAAATTTTTGACACTCCAGAGGAAATTTTAGAGCGAACTGAAGAAATTCGAGAAAAACATGGCTGGCCGAAAGAAAAGGAAGCCCTAAACGAATTACACGATATGAAAAACAACCCTGAATCTAGAGGAACCACTCAACGTGGTACTGCTGTCACTACGGCAGGACAGGATTACCAAACTTTAGATATCACTAAATCTGAAGACTGCGGGTGTAGCTAATGTCTAAGTACTTACTGTCCGAACTATTTCCTAATTTCGTAAAAAAGACTCAAACTCAACATTTGGCTAAAGGTCCCTTTGGTGAAGGTTTGGACGCTGCGGAATTGGATAAAGCTAGAGTTTACCTTAAGCCCGGTGAACAAGCTCCTGAGGGAGCGCAGGTACAAACGGGTCCTAAGGGTGGACAGTACTACGACGACATGGGTGGTGGTGGAGCAGTAGCTCCTGATGCTGCTGAAGGTGGGTATGACCTAGATTATGGCGACCCAGAACGTGCCGCCCAAATTAGGGAAGATTTAGATCAGCAAGGTATAGACGTTCCTCCTGCCCCTGAACCCGGTCCTGAAATTTCTCAAGACAGAATTGTTCGTCCGGTTGAAGGAATTGAAGGGGTTGACCAAGTTGATTACGGTCCGGTTAAACCAGAAATTAAACCAGAAGATATTGATTATGGTCCAAGTGCTTCACCTCCTGACGTATCCGAACCTACATTTGATGGACAAGGTAACATACAGTTGCCGGGTAGTGACCCCTATCCTATTAGCGAACTTATTGGTTCAGACACGGAAGCTGTAAATGCCCTTGGGGAACGATATCAACAAGAAGGTGGATCTAATCCGGCCGAATTACTTTCTGGTTATGACGGACCTCTGACTCAGGATGGTATACACGAGTACCTAAGCGATATAGTTCAATATGATGACGCCTTCGTATCTGACAATGATTATCATAATGCTATAGATTTTGCTAGCTGGGTTGGTGAACAATCAGGATTATCCGAAACTCAAAAAATGGTTAAGATGATGCAGAAACATAATGTAGATAACAAAAGGCGTGATCCAATAGTATTGTCCAACAAGGGCGGTACACAAAGATAAGAGGAGACAACCATGCTCGCATTTCTAAGTAAGCTACTTCCAAAAGAATATAAAGGGTTGTTAGAGTTAGGTCAGCAGATTTTCGCTAACTTGGATACCAAGGAAGAACGTGACGATGCTTTGGCTTACATAAAGGAGGCTTTAGCCGACGGTCAGGTTACGGTTCCAGAATGGGGTCGTATTGGCGGAAAGCTAGGTATCCTAAAAACCCGTAAAAAGAAGAATGGTTAAAATTAAAGAGTATTTCCCTATTCCCCTAATTTTATTCGGTGGGATAACTGCCGATATAGCTAATTCTATAGACACGGAAATAATAACACTACAGGTAGTTGCGTGGTCTTCCGTAATTGTAGGTTCTATAGGTTTAGCCCGAATAGTGTGGAATAAAGTCCGGTGGTTCAGTAATTCGTAGGAGGAAGTGGCGTGTCTAATCTAGAGGCGTGGGAGAATCGGGATCGGAAGATTACCAAACGTAGGCGTTTAAAGAGTATGAATAAACTAGATTCTCCTACTCCCAACCCTAAAAAGAATAAAAAACCTAGAATTTCGGAAATTAAACTTCTCGCAGACTTGGATTTGGATGAAATATTTAAAATCTAAGTTCATTTACCTCTAATAGATGTATAATAACAATAGACAAGAGAAAGCAGTTGCTTTTGGCATCTGCTTTTTTATTTGTTATTTCGCACAATTACGAGGGCGTGCGGCGAGACCACCCTCCAAAGCGATAGAAAGGTTATGGACAAAGTTTTATTCTCTTTGGAGGAATAATAATGACGGATCAAAACGATTTGCTAAAGGGTAACACCCTTGCGCTTGAGGCTATTGCCGAGCAGCTTCAGAAGTCTAACGACTTGTCTGCCGCTCTTGCAGCCCGATTCGCAAAAGAAGACGAAGAAGCAGAAGAGAAACAGAACGCAGAGGCCGAAGAGCTTGCTAAGGCTGCATTTACTAAAGAAATTGTAAAGGCAGTTGGTAACGCTTTTGGTCTTGCTAAAGGTGACGAGGCTCCTTCAGGAGAATCTCCTCAAGGTATGCCAGTTGACGACTACAACTACAAGAACGTTTCTAGCCCTGCCACTCCGCCAGCTGCGGACACAGAGGAAGACGCTGACCCTGACACTGACACTGAGACTGTTCAGCAGCCTATTGCTGCTGCTGCAGAAATTAAGTTGGCAGATGAGGGCGCAGACGAGTATCCTCAGGTAGAGGACGAAGGCGTTGTTGACGGTGAAGAAGTTAACATGGCGTACATGAAGTCTCAATTGACTTCAATGGCTAAGGCTATCGCTGACCTTGCTAAGTCTCAGGCTTCTACCGACTCTGCGGTTGCTTCGGCAGTCGAGAACCAGATGCGGAAGATTGGCTGGAAAGAGGCTGAGGTTGGTGGACGACCACAGAGCCGGATTCTTCCAGATGTAGGCGACCCACTTCAGAAAGCAGCAGAAATTGGTGAACAGGTTGCCGACGGTAACTTCGACCCTGAAGCTGTTGTAGACCAACTTACCAAAATGAGTTACGCTGACATGGCAGAAATGCAGGTTAGCATGGCTGGACAGGGCGACTCTCTAACGGGTATCCTTTCTCAGCCCTCAAAGTAATTACGGAGATAAGATAGATAATGGCTACTAATCCATCACTATTTCAGTACTTCAGTCAGGCGCAACGTGGCCGTGGCTTGCTTGAGAACGTCTTCGGACCGGATTTCATGCAGAAGCAGTCTTACTTTACGGTTGACTCCGCTACTGGAATTTTCAATGCTACATACGGACGCAAAGTGTGGCATGCTCTAAACAACCAGACTCGATTCTGGAATGCCCTTCCCCGTGTGGTTTGGGGCAACAGCGTTGGTTGGCGTGTACGAACCGACCGTGGTTCTGGGCGATCTCGTCCGATCACGGAAACGGGAACTCTCCCGACCGTAGATATCTCAAATATTGAGAATATCAACTCCTTGCCAAGAATCGTTGGTACTACCTTTGGTGCAGCTGTGAAGGCAATCTTCACCGCCAACCTTGAGGGTGGTGCTGGTGACATTCTGGCGATGGAGCATGAGAATGCAGAAATCGACCACGTAAAGGAAATCAACGAAGAACTCCTTGCTGGTTCTGCTTACTTGACTAGCGCAGGTGCAACTACCACTTTCACGGTTCCAGCTTCAGTAGCTAAGAACTTCAAGATTGGTGACGCAGTTTCGCAGTACGACAACTCAGCAAACGACTGGGACCGCACAAGCGGTTCTGTAGTTTCGGCTGTCAACACCTCAACTGGTGTTGTAACGATTGCTACAGGCACAACTTTCGCAGACAGCGACGTTGCTGCAATTTACAGTCGTGCAGGTATGACCTCAATTGATGATATCGTCTGGGAAGACGGTGCAGCAGTTGGTGGTACATCCCACTCTAACTACACCGCTAACGGTGGTGTACGAGCATACAACCTAACGTATGCTGACCGTACCGCTGGTACGTGGAATGCTGGTGCTTCGGTCCAGTATAACTCTGGTACAGGCCGTGACCTGTCGTTGAACCTTTTGGACAACGCAATCATGAACATTCGTAAGAATGGTGGTGAGCCTAACCTCATCCTCATGGGTCATGACCAGTACTTCAAACTTGA
>Ga0080013_1000200_pt1 | contig 86156 bp, 109 predicted proteins | sample ETNvirenome_6_85_FD_69236 | JGI IMG/M metagenome (GOLD analysis project Ga0080013, IMG submission 69236) | Marine viral communities from the Pacific Ocean - ETNP_6_85 (SPADES assembly) (version 2) | ecosystem: Environmental > Aquatic > Marine > Oceanic | place: Pacific Ocean | collected 2013-06-19
AGTGCTACTACCCCTTCGGGGTAATCTGGAGTGCTACGACAAAACCGACGCAAAGTTCGAGGTTGAAAGGGAGCTTCCTAGTAGGAGGTACGGAAATACATTATTTCAGTAACTCTATGTAAACGCACGACGGAAGGGCATTTTTGGCGATCTTCGCGCATAGGCGCACACCCAGCGCATACACGCGAAGGGAGTTAGAATGAGCAAATGAGAACGAAAGACTACAAGACCCTACAAACAGCAGCTTGGTCTGCGACCAAAGCAGCTACGAGTGGGTGGAGAATAAGCGTCCAGAAAAAGCAGGACATCGCTGTGGACGTGCTTGCAGACTGGGTGGTGGCGAATGGCGGAAAGGCACCCTTAAAGGGCCATCCAACCTTAGCAGCCGCGATGCAGCAAGTTTCCTCTGACAAAGGGACATTCGCAAAGTACAGAAAAGACATTGGAAGAGAAGTCGAAGGAAGCGAGATACACTCTCTCACCCCAGGAACGCTACCCGGCTACGATGAACATGGGCTCTCATCGGCAGCGGAAATGCTTATCCTTCGCGAGTACGGGGGAGAGTTCTTGAGTTCTCTGGATCGGGGCAGTAAAGCGGTCCGCTTTAATGCGACTTTCCTCCGCCTTCATCTAGGGGTCTGTGTTGCCGGTTGGTCATGCCCTAAGGCGCTAACAAAGCTAGTCCGAGTGACAGGGATTAGATGGGGAGGCCAACCTGGGCGGGGCGGACACCAGAGGAAAGGGAACCTCATTCCCCAAGCAGAAAGGGATCTTATTCTTTACCACGGCTTAGGGCAGCAAGGGGCAGGGATGGACTGCCCAACTTGCGGGAGGATCGTTAAGATTATTCGCGTAGCGGGGCTGACACAGAGAGGACTTGCTAGCATCATAGACGCTTTATTAAGCGACTTTTACGTCCACACAATTGAGGGCAGTCCCTCTCCCTACCGTAAGTAGAGAGAGGGGCGGTTAGTTGGCTGCCATTTTCGTTCCCACCCGAAGGCAGGCCAACTCCGCGAGGATGGGACGAAGCCATTGCCACGTCTTCTCATCGATTGTTACTACATTCCAAGGGTGAACCCGTCCGTCACCCTTTAACTCGGACTCCAGAGCGGCTCTCATACCGCCTTCCACGGAGAGTAGCCTAGCGCCGAGCAAGTGTAATAACTCTCGATCCTCTTCTACTGCTTTCTCAAAATGTTCCCTCCCCATAGCCTTAGCTACGCGATACCTATATGCCATCGTTCACTCCTTTCACTTACCTGCCTCTTTGTGATACCAATAGGGTAGGGATCTTGTCAAATGGCAAATGCAACTTGGGTAAGAAGGATGCAATATGGCGGATAGAAACCTAGTTATCAAATATCTGAAAGTCAAGGCCCTTGCCGAGAAAGGGGTGCGTGGGGAGCGCACCAACGCACAGGCTTTATTAGTGAGGTTGGAAGCGGATAATCCCGGCCTCAAAGAGGCAGCCTTAGAGTTCATCAAAGCCGAAGCTCTGCGAGCTAACTCAAATAACGGCTCATCGACCCCACCAGAGGTCTGGCCGAAGGAACAAGTAGGAAACTGGGAAAATATATTCCGCTACGCATCTGCCGCTTTTAATGGTGCGTACCACTTCGCAGAGGTAATGCAGCAAGTTCAGATAGGCTACCAACTTGGTTCTCACGTTAAAACCGGAATAAAGCTCACCAAGGCAAAGAACATCCTTATTACGCTGGAGATCACCTCGCGTACCTACGGCAAAATCGCTGCCCTAAGCTCCTCTCAACAGAGAGCGTTCCGGCAGAAAGTGCATGAGTTAGTGGAAGAACAACTGGACAAGCTCTTCACTCGCTAGATTTCTTTGCTTGGTGTTCCTGCCACTTCGCCTCTCTGCGCTCTTTTCTCTCGGTACGCCGTTCCTTTCGCTTGGACTGACGCTCGGCTTTTTTATCTGGGTCTACCCGAAGTAGCTCGATAATCCATTCGACTGCTTTCTCTAGGAGGGGGCCATCCTGGGTCTCAGCAATTTCTCCTATTACCCCAGGGGCTATTAGGTTGAGAGGGAGGAGAGCATCAAGGAACTCTGCAATCGATCGGGCAATCTCTTTCTCATCACCGTCTGCATCGAAGATACTCTCGGCTAATTCTTTTACCTCGCCCCAGACGGCTTCGGGTTCTAAGTTGGTCTTGGTCATTTTACCCCCCTTTAGGTGCATTCTATCCCTTTTACCCCTCTACGCACAACTTACCGTAGCACTCTCTCTTCCTCTATCTACTTGAGTTGAGTCTCTTTCCACGGTAGGAATAGGAGATGCCTACTTCAGCTATACAAGACAGCTTAGTTGTTCACTGTACCTTTGACATCGGGGAGCTACCTCCTCCTGCCTCACAGGATTTCTATTTTGCAATTACACGAGAGCTAGCTCCCTACGACTACACAGCTCTCGCACAAAACGCGAATGCTGGTGAGACAATCCGTATCGGTCATATAGCTGACTGGTTATTTGAGACTCCCCAAACTTTCTCCCCTTCGTCCTCTATAGTTCGCGCCACTGATAGAGTACTAGATGGAAATGTACCTTTATTCTTCCCCGCTGGGGAGGAGTTCTTTATTAACTTTTCAGGAGCAGGTTTAGCAACCATGCGAGTAGATGTGTTTATCTCTTTCTTTGCTCCAACCTTCACCACTCCAATGGTAGCCAAAAAAGCGAGTTAGCATGGCTTTTTTTCTTACTTCCCCTGTTGATCCTGGCACAGGAACTCCACCTGGGTCCACTGCTGCTTGGGCGGACGGAGCAGCCCTCTTCGGGGCCTTTGTCATACTTGCGGCAGGAAATGACGTTTTGGTAGCTCCGGCCACATCCAAAGTTACCGACACGGGGGTCGTTGTTAGTGACTCTAGTATTATCCTAGTGTCCTTCCGAGGGGCTGCCATCGATGCAACTGCAACCTCCATCACTGCAGTCAATGCAGGTGGTCCTACTAGCATCACAGTAACAGTTGGGCCTACCCCCACAGGGAATATCCTTTACTCCTGGGCCATCATTGGCCCCACGCCATAGGAGGCTTCAATGCCAGGTCTAGTACAAACAGGCAACGAGATTGTCTACAAAATCGTATTCAATCCTGGAGACGTGACTCCCGCTTCTCTCAACCAAACCTTTGCGATTCGTAACCCCGCTCAGCCCACGGAGGGAGGTACATGGGACTTGATGGTCCTTTCCGACTGGTACATCGTAAGTCGCTACGCTGGCGGAGGAGAGACAATAGACGTAGGCTCCAGGGTCAATGGTGTATTTTCGTCTCACGGTCAGATAGCCTTTGGGGGGTCAAGCGGCGATGTAACTCGGGTGGGTAATATGGGGGGAGACGCAAATCGTTACCTCTTTAGCCAAACTGCTGCTAGAATTAGCGGTAACCCTCTGGACGCTGCCTCTATCCAGCTTCAGTTTGCTGCAGGCGGGGGCGATGTAACTAACATCGAAGGACTGGTATACATCAAGTTCCTTCCTTTCTGGCCGACAAATCCCCCTTCCCTAGGCGTCCCCCTGCTAGTGGTGTAACTAGGGGTTTCCAGTACTAATCGACCCTGCTCCGCCCAAGTTCTGCACGTAAGTGATGCAGGGTCGGCAAGGGGCAGTGATTGTTTCCATATACAATACGAGGTTGGCCCCTTCCATGGCTATCCAATCTGCTGGTCTTCTCATTGCATGTCGGTTTCCCTCTGACCCGATGGTCAGAATAGCCGTCTGCTGAGGCAGAATGCTGAGGCTATCTGCTGCTGTAAGGGGCGTCGGGGCTGCAGGAGGGCTTCCTATGTATTGAACTTGAATAAGTAGAAGACCTGGCGAGCCTAGTGGATTAGTGTTTAATACCTGAATCTGCCAAGTATTTGATGCGGGCTGTGGGGTTAGTGCTACCGTGTTCCCTGGAATAAGAGTGTTACTAAATCCCACAAAAGGGAACTGTCCAATTGGTGTGAGCGCCATTTTGTCTCCTAAGGGTTCCCCGTCGTGAGGGTGCCAGCCCCTCCTAAATTCTGGACGTAAGTAACAGTTGGTGTAGCTGCAGTTGTGAGTGCGGCGAAGACCAGAGAAAGATTCGCACCTTCTAGTGCTGCCCAAGTAGCCCGATCTCGAATAGCCTGTCGGTTCCCCTCTGAACCAATGGTCAGTGTGACTACCTGTTGAGGCAGCACTTGAACACTATTAGTAGGTAGAGGGAGGGCTGGGGCAGCAGGAGGCGTCCCCAAGTACTGAATTTGCACAAGAACGACTCCTCCCCCTGCAGCATTGTTGTTCTGTACCTTAATCTGGTAGGTATTAGTATAAGGCTGAGGAGCCGCTTCTACTGGTGTTCCAACGGCAGCTATCACTACCTGAAAAGACTCAAATGGCAGGGGACTTACCGGCGTTAGTGGCATTTTTCCTCCGTTAAATCAATAAGCACCCAGCCTTCGACGGGCTTAGGTTTGACAGTGGACATGACTATCACCTGGAAAGGTGATTCGGCTAGTGCCTCCATCGTTGCCTCTAATGTACCCGAATCCCATGCTCTGTCTTGGGGGACAAGGATACTTAGAGTGCTATCTCCTCCCAGCGCAGACGCTAGAGCCAACAGAACCCGACTAGACTCCGCCCCTGAAAGGGCAGAATGTATTTCCTCTTCTCGGATGAGTCCTATCCTCGCGCTTGCAAGGTCTATACCCACCGACTCTCCTTCGGGGAGAAAAGCATTTATCTTTTCCTCTAAACCGGACTTCGCCTGATTGAGCAGGTCACGTCCGACACAAGAAAGGGACTTTGCCGCGACCGTCAACAGATCCGCTTTCGCACGCAACTGTGTGACTTCCTTTTTAGAAGCCTCTGCATTGTCCCAGGACTGACGGGCTGTGTTGTCAGCCACGAGCTTGCTCATCAGAGCAGTCCTCTCAACATCAGACCCTACCTGCAAAGACTTAAAATCCTCAGCGCACTTCGTGAGGCTTGCCAAAACCTCTTTCAGCATACCCCCTACAGCTTCTCGGGCCACTAAGTCCCCAAGGCTATCCAATGCTTCTTCTACTGTCTGCCTGTGCCCTGACTGCCCATTTGAGCCGCACACCCAACAGAACTCTTCTGGGGAACCGAACTCATGAGCATGTGTATCCATTAGCTTCAAGGAGGCTTTGATCTTTCGGAGAGAATCCTGCACTTTGGGGTCAACCTCCTGTACGGAGTTCTGTAGAGTGGCAGCCTCCACTGCAAGGGAGTCTAGCTCTGCTCTCCGCTGGTCGTAAACATCTTGGGTTACAAAGGCGGTAGCCGTTGGGAGGTCCGCGAGAGCTTTCTCCAACTCGGAGCGGGTATGAGCAGTCAACGGGGGCTGGATGCCCTCTACCATCTTATCTATGGTCTTCTCACTTCTCGTTGCCTGTGCGCGGAGGGACTTAGATTCGGCTCTGGCAGCCTTTGCCAGCCCTAAGAAGTCCGTGATTCCTTTCCTCTTCATCAATGCCCCCACAGCCGGTCTGACGGCGGGAGGGAGCTTCCCAAGAGCTTCCTCGGAAGAGAGCTTCCTGAACACCTGCTTCTCCAGCCATGCTTGGACTGATGCAGCATCCCCTGACAGGATGTCCATTAGGTCTTGGACGGGCCACGACACACCTATAGGAGGGCCATTCTGTTCAGGCTTCTTGTAGCTTCCTTCCTTTGCCCCATCCTGTAGCTCCCAGGAGTAGTCCTGCCCCGTTGACAGGAGGCAACTAGCTTCCTTTGGAGTAGAAGAGGGAAACATCCGGGCAATAGCTTGGCTTTGCTTAACTCGCGCTCTCCCTTCAGAGTCACTCACCCAACCACACGTCGCTAACTCAATAGCCTGGATGATAGTAGATTTTCCAGACCCATTGGGTCCGAAGATTATCGTTTTCGGGGCGAGTTCTACCTCGCACCCTCCTTTCAAGGTGCTGCTTACACGACTAATATAGTTCACTTTTGCCTCCTGCGGCTCTAAGCTGATTTCTCCTGATAGATCCTAGCCAAAGCGTCTAAGTCACTTTGGTTTTGGGGTAAACTTTCGCCCTTGGACCAGCGGTAAATGGTCCGAGTGGAAACCCTCTGCTCCAGGGCCTCGCTGATGGTTTGTGGTGTCATCTCTTCCTCATCAAGTAGATGGATCACCATCTCTTGTACGGACTTATCTGACTCTTCTAATTTGCTCATTGGATATTCCTCCCTAACTTCACCTTCCAACCAGCTTTCCAGTTTTCAGGATCCTCCGCCTCTGCTCCGTCTACCTCTTTAAGGGGTGTATCCTTCTGACAGAACAGGACGACTTTTTGGTTTCTCACTGCCAAGTCGATGATTTGTGCATTAGCCCTCCCAAGCTGCTTCTCACATACAATGAACGCGGTGAAATGGGGCTTACGGGTGTTGTAATCTTTCCCTGTAACAGTGTTCCAGATCCAAGAGTCCCAATCTCCGCAACGAGAGAACTCTTGTCTGTACCAAGCTGAGCTATCCACTACCTCTGCGCTAGCTAAACCCAACTGGGCAATGAGAACAGCTTTGGCTGTCTCTACGGATCGATTTTTCTCTAACTCCCCCATGTCCTTGCTAACTAGAACCAGGAAACGGGGGCTCACACTGGACTGCTTCCCTAACATAGTCACTAACCCTTCCCCACAGTGTTCGACTTATGACAGCACGAGTCTTTTCATCCCCATAGTCTGTGTTTTGCCATTCGGCAAACTCTATAACAGCTCCCGCAAGATTTCTCGTCCTATTTAGCTCCTTTTCCAGGTTACATCGGGAGAGTAGTTGAATGACCCTTTCTGCTGTTTCACGGAGAGAGTTCTCATCCTCATTGGAGGGGTCTAGTCCCTCACATATGTCCCCTAGCTCTTCTGTCACCTTCGTGATTTCGTTCATTATCCTACCTCCTTCCAAGTCTTACCTATAGCGGCAGACGCGGTAAATGTTACTCCTGTCAGGGAAGAATGGGTTTGGTTGAGGCATTCCTCTAGCAACCCTGCAACTTCCTGTGCCGCGCTTTCTGGGCACTCCACGACAATGGAGTCATGGCATTGATTGATTATCCCTGTGCCTGGTCCCCATTTATTGAGGGGGATTGCCTCGTGAAGCTGGATTAAGGCTTTATTCATCAACCCTGCTGCTGAGGCTTGAATCGGGAAGTTCACGATTTCATTGGGCATCTCTCCATCTAAGAAGTCCCTTCTCCTCCCCGTCACATCCTCTCTTCCATACCCGTGCTTTCGGTAGAAGGCTATCTCCCTTTCCCAACCTGACTCGAACTCCGACGCACCTTTCAACCAGTTGTCACGCATCTGTCGGACCCTACGCAGGGGAAGCAGAGCATAAGGGAGGTCTGTCGTACCGTCCTTGGCCTTGGAGGAGATTTCGGTCTTGCAGATCAGCCCGTGGACTGTCTCGACGGTCGCCATATACTGTGACGCATACTGGACAGCCTTCGACAAGTCTCGCATCTTCTTCGCTTCGCCTGATCCTTCAAACTTACCGTCAATATAGGCATCGCTCACGAGCTTCCCTGGCCTGTCGAACTGGTCAGGGGTTAGTCCTGCCGCTTTGCAGAAGGCTTCGCCAAATACAGCAAAGGCTGTCATGCTATGAGGGTCTTTCCCCTCCTCGAAGGCTTTTAAGTATAACTGAACGTCCCAGCGAGCAGCCGCGATGCGAAGCTCTAGTTGGTCCATATCAGCCCCGACCAATACGTTCCCAGGGGCCGCACAGACCATCGCTCTCATGGCCTTGGGGAAGTTCTGGGCGTTAATGGGCTTTGAGCTTGAGAGGCGTCCTGTAACAGCAACATGAGCGTTGTAGCCAGGGTGCATCCGCCCAGTCCGGGGGTCTACAATGCCTCGCTTGACTAGACCATATTTCTTGCGGGTTTCCTTATCGACCCAATCTTCGTCATCGTCCCACCCCAAGTCTGACTCAATCTGCACGTCCCAGGGGCGCAACTTAGTTACATAAGTCCCGAGAACCTTCTGAACTCTGCGGTAGTAGCGAATCAACTTGATGACTTCTCGCCGTTCGTCTGGGATAGCTCGGGAACTTAATAGAGCGCGTAAAATCGCATCGGACGTGGAAGGATCACCTGATTCCGTATAGCGGACTTCTTCCTCTACGGGAGGTTCAAGTTGCCACTTCTCGAAGAGAACTTCGCGCACTTGGTAAACAGACCCAGGATTGAAAGCTGGACTTTCGAGCCTATCTCGAACCTCGGACAGCAGTTCATACCGCCTCTGCAGCATGTATGTTTCTTCCTTTCTCCGTACAGCCTGATCGACAAACATCCCTGCCTGGTGCATATCCCCACAGATCAACTGGATTCTCTGGTCTAAGCGCCAGACGTCCTCTTGCCTCCTGAGTTTGACTTGCTCGACTAGGGGAGTGAACACCCGAGCCGTTACAGCCACGTCATTGGCACAGTATTCGTGAAGCTGCTCATCGCTTTCCCCGCCAGCAGCGAGCTTGTTTCCCTCCCTGTCCGTTTTCCAAGAAGGCGCTTCCGTATACATCGAGCCTACAAACGCCAAACCATGAGGCAACTCGGACTCCACGCATCGGTGTAATAGCATCGTGTCCAGAATCGGGTTGGTCTCTACGCCCCACTGATTCCGAAGGACTAGCTTGTCGTAGTACCCTGCGTTGTGGCCTATCTTCATCTTCTTCTCGTCTGCGAAGAAGTCACAAAGGATAGCTTTTACTGCCCTCTCGGACTCGGGGCTGTAGAACTTCCTTTCTCCATCGTTGCCTAGAAACCCGCAAACCACGATGTTCGACTCATCCCCTATCGCGAGGCAGCGAATGTTTGCGGTTAAACATTCTATCCCATCTGTCTCTATATCGAAGGTGTAGAGCTTCTCGGTATCGGAAAGGAACTGTTCGAGTTCTGTTGGCTCAGGGTGGTACGTTACGGTGGGAGGAACCCACTTGGTTGCTCCTCGAAACCACCTTCCCGCCTTGGCGATGTCATGGCGAAATACATGGCTCCACCGAGGAGAGCGGAGCACGAAGGCAGGATGGATAGTGGGCATCACTCTTCTTGCTGGGCTCCTTTCCGTAGCCTCTAAATCAGCAAAACCGCCTCTCACCTTCATTATGCTGGCCGAGATGCCAGCGACTGCTTGAGTCGCAGTTTTTCCCAGCGTGATGAAGCAAGTATGTCCCGCAAGCTCATTTTCTAGTCGGGGGAGGCAGCAATCAATGGGAGACTCAACAAAGTCGTCCTTGTGCGTCCGGTTGTACTTGTTTATCTTCCGTATAAAGTCTTTCAGTTTGTTCCCTGGTGGGCGGCACAGCAACACATTCGTCACGAGTGCCTTTCTACGGTCTACTCTTGCTTGTCTCATGGCAAGGTCGAGTTCTCTGCCGGAGGGACCAACAAAGGGCTGCTGCTGCCGTACCTCCTGCTCTCCAGGGGCTTCTCCAACAATAGCAAAACCTTCGCCTGCTAGTAGCTGGAGAACTCCCGGCCCAGGTTGCGGTGGAACCACAACTTGACCCTTCAGAGGACAAACATCGCATCTTGCCCCCTTCAGTTTTGGGTCGTAGGACATCTTACAGGATGAGAGAGGAGGGGCTAGGGTCGGGAAGGGGCTGGGGTGCATCAAGCAACTCCCTTCCATCTTCGACTAACTGCTCAACTACTTCTACGACTGCCTGGGGGTCTTCCGCCTCATAGCACCCTTCGTAATCTGACACGAATCGGCTAAGGAGGAGATTGTACCGCTCCATTGTTGCAGCTAGGCGAACTAAATCCCCTACAGGTATAGCTGCCGGTGTGTTGAGAGGAACACCCTGTGACAGAAGCTCCTTGGCTCCTCTGTAAAGTTCCTCTAACTCTATCTTGCAAAATACCTTGATGTCTGTGAAGTCTTTTGGTGCCCCGATAATAGGCGTATTATTTATGTTCAGCATCTTTCATCTCTCCTAAATAAAGTGGGGGGCCTCTCACCCCCTCGGACTGTACTCACAGCCTGCGTTGCCGACTCAAATGAATCGACTACTTAGCGTTGATGCCCAGCTTTGCCAGCACGTCGCTCTTGGAAGTAGTGCCTGTCATGGGCTTACCTGCTCCGTTGCTGCCACCAAGTACCGAACCAGTAGGTCCAGTAGGCGCTGCGGACGAACGCAATTCAAAGGCTTGGGACTGCTGAGTCCACTCAACAGGGGAAAGGAAGTCAACCTTTTCCCACTCGCTGCCCTCACCCTTCGGGACGAAGTGGATATAGCCTTCACGATTCGTGAAAGTGTCAACACCCAACTCGATTTCTCCCGCATCCAACTCCGTGGCGCTGTATCCCGTACTCTCTGCCAATCCTCGCCAGTAGTGACGAACATTGTCTTCAGCACCAGTAGGCATGTTCATCCCGGTAGTACGAATTGCACCTGTAAAGGGGCCTTCCGTAACGGTGAGCTTGAAAACAACACGATTCTTGTTTCGCTCCGGGTTGATGTAAGCATCGCTTACCATGACTTTGTAATACCCCTCTGGCACTTCCAGGTTTTTACGCCCAGTTGGGGCGGCGACCCCTGAGAGGTTAATTGAAAAACGCCAACTACGGTCCATCTTCTGATCTTGCTGCATTGTGCAACTCCTGTTGAAAAAGCCTAGCTCTATACTAGGCAGGTTGAAGCTGTGAGAAAGACATCTTCCGCTTGGCCCTTGGCCGCTCGTAGGACTGCTCTGTCAAGAGCGTCCCTTAGAGTCCACCGGGCAACAGCAACGGATTGTCCTGATGCGATGAGCGACGAATACACTTCGTTGACGAGGCTAGTATCCGCCTTGACGTCCCCAGACAAGGATGAAGCAATCGCTTCAACTTGTTCCTCTTGTCCTTCCAGCGACGGAAGGCGGGGTATATGCAGCCCACTAGAGCGGAGAATCTCTGCCAAATTCATTGGCGCAGGGTCCGCGATAGAGGCTGTGTGAAATCGGTCCTTCATAACGTATGACGGGTCTGGAGTACATCGGTAGACAGCAGGCCACGGTCTATTTTTGGGTTCGTGGGCTGCACGAAGAACGACATCGCACAGGGCAGGGATCTGCTCTGGCAGTCGCCCGGAGAGCATTGGACCCCCTCTTACTCGGCTTCCATCGTGTTTCGTCTTAGGAGGCTGTTCCCAGCAGTTCATCACGACATTAACGCCGGACATACGGGCGGTATCGCGGAACTGCAACGCTGCATCCCTAAGTTCCCCCCACAGGCGAAAGCCGTTGTATTTCTTTTCCAGAGCAGAGAACGTCTGCTCCGCCAGGAACGAAAACTCGTCAATTACAACAGTCGAGTATTGCCCCCCAACACTGCCGATAATCTCGGTCACTTGGGGGATAGTCTGAACCCAACAACTCTCTGGTTCGTAGCCACAGACGGAACGAACACTGTTCAAAGACCCTGGAGGGGCTATAAACAAGGCAGTTGGAAACGAATAGCCAAAGTCCGTCGTCTTACCTACTCCCGATGGACCGTAGGTACAGGCGACGAAGGGCCTATCGGCCCACGTCTGATTTTTTTGGTTCACTTTTCTCTCTCGTTCACTTTGTTGCTCCACCCCTGTAACCTTCGCCGTCAGTCTGTCAACTGGCAAAATGATCTTTTACTCTGATCGGGCTATAGAGGAGCCGGAGGCTGCAATGAGCGCAACTTTGAGTATAGGTAGTAGTGGAGAGGATGTAAGAGAGTGCCAATCTCTGCTGGTAGAAGCAGGGTTCCCGACTTCCGTGGATGGTGTCTTCGGACCTGCAACAGAAAAGGCAGTAAAGGAGTTTCAAAGCTCTAGGAGTCTAAAGGCAGATGGAGTTGTAGGCAACAAAACCTGGGCGGCTCTCCGAGAAGAAGCGCCCCCATCTGTAGAAAGTCCCATCGATTTCCAGAAGGTTGCTGACCTCTTTCCGCAGATGATGCCCCAAAGGTATACTCTGCACGATGCTCAATGTCCCAGCAACCCCCCTGGCGTAACACTCAAGAACATCGGAAATGACCGGACCAACTGTGTTCAGTTTACGTCCTGGCTCCTGGCATATAGTTTCAGCGGTGTTCGGTTCTCCGGCGACCAATGGAAACTTTGGATGGTGGGCGGGGATCTACAAGGAAAGCCTCCGATTGTACCAAACTGGGGACCGAAGGTCGTACTGGATTGGGGAGTTGCTACGACTTCACCGGGGAAAGGGGCTTACCTTGTCCAGTATTTCACTTCGACTGGAGGCCATAGCCTTATTGTTGTGGACTACGATCCCGAGACAGACCGTGTTCTTACCCTCGAAGCTAATGAGGCCATTGGGGGAGCAGGTTGGAATGAGATTGGACCCCTTCGCCTAGTAGAGAACCCAGGACTCAAGTGGAAGAAGATGGTGACTCAGACATGGAAGGGAAGGTTTGAAACCAAAGTGGCTGTTCACATCGCCCGTCTGGAGATTGACCCAGAGTCTATCCAGACTTGGCTCGCTAAGGGCTAAGTCGGACGGTAGAGGCGCACTGCAACTACCCCATCACCAGCACGAGTTAACCCTGCATCAGGGTAGATAAGCCGAATTTGGTGGAACCCTGTCCCAGCATCAAAGGCAACTCCGTTTGTAATAAGGGAGTTTGCCCCAGGTGTAATGGGATCAACACTGTCATCTTGCACAAGAATGACGGAAAGGATCTCACCTCCTGTCACGGTGCCAGCCGGGAGTTGAATGTTAGTCCCAGTAAGCCCAGCGGCAGGATTTACATCTTCAGTGTATACAATGTTTAGTAGCCCACCTGCCCCAGCAAACTCAGTCCAAGATGCTGTGGAACCAGGAGGGCTTCCTGTACCGGGGTCGATTGGGGTAGAGAGTATAAAAGGCATTTTTATCCCCTATATTACGGAATTGGTCCTGCAATAGCTATCGCGAGAGCGCTAGCTATCCTCTCGATAGCGTTTGTAGTGGTGTTATCCCCACCAGCAGCCCAGGTTGCATTCCCTGCGGGGGTATTTCCGGCTACATAAGGATTGTCGAGGCTTAGAATCGACGCCCCGACGAACGTAACATTGGTACAGCTATTCCATGTTACTCCATCCATCCGAAACTGCTCGGGTACTGTCATCGTAAAGGTATTAGGGTTGTTATCAAACTGACAGCCAAAGAAGCCTTCAGGTCGGTCTAGGTTACCTAGCGACGATTGGTCTGTATAGGTCTGGTTCCCCGAGAAAGTGGAGTTCACCATCTGTCCGTAGCCCAGGGCTTGGATAGGCGCATCGAACTCGCAACTATTGGCGTAGGAGACGTAGAGGTTGTTTCCGCCTGACTCCACACAGAAAGTCGTCGCTGGAGGGAAGGCTCGAATCAGGCAGTCTCTTACCTCAACTATCCCATCTCCCACGGTCAGCCCTGTCCCGTCGAGCGATGCGACCGTGCCGGGAACCGGGGGGACAAACCCACTTCCATCGACGAAGTTCACCGTGTTCACCCGTAGTTCAAGCGAGGGATCGACTGCCGCACCTCCAGAGGAAAGCTCGATGCCGTCGAACATGATGAGGTTGTTAATCTGCAAGGCGTAAGATTCGATGGGTCCGAGAGGGACAAGATTCTGTGCCCAAGTGATTTTCCGGGCCGTCGTCGGCGGAAAGGTATCAGCCAAGATAACGCCGGGAGCACAGTCCAACACGATGCTTCTCCGTTGCGGGATGACCAGATCCTCATCGTAGAAGTTGGCACTAATGATGACTTTCCAGCCTTCAAATTGCTCCGCGAGTGTAGTAGCATCCCCGATTGCGTCGAGGGCAGCCTGGATCGTCGTAAAAGGTGCTGCGATAGACCCATCCGATACGCCACCAAACGTCGCATCAACGAACATCAGGCCCGTGATAGGACCAATCGATCCGGGGGCATAAAAGGTCCAGGTTGCAGTTCCAGGTACAGTAGGGGTCTCTAAATAAAAAGGCACAGGATACTCCCTTCCTCTGGCCATCATCATATCTTACTTATGTAGTTCGGCTTTAATGTGGAGTGCTACGAGTTCGTTTACTGGTCGCCCCATGTCCAATTCCCTGCTTTCTTGGCTCCCGCACCCCATCGGCATTGGTCGATGAACTTACAAGCTCCGTATCGGTGGTAACAAGTGAGTTCGTTTATTGCTTTGGGCCAGTCGTCGAAGTCCCTTCCCGATGCCTGGACTCGTTCCACGGATTCCTCAATGTCCACGACGATGCTCTCAAATCGCGACTCCAAGTTAGGGCTCCTCGGGAGTGTGATCCGCTCAAACTTTGGCTTCCCATGCTGTATGAGGTTCACCTTAAATCCGGCGTACTTCTCTCCGTACTTCTCTCGGGCCATGTGGCTGTACCCTAAAAGCTGCCCCGAGATGGTGTAGAACTGCTTGTGCGCTGACTTGAGGTAGCCAGTTGTTTTATGGTCCATCACCCAGATGCGCCCACCTAAATCCTCGTAGGCAAGGTCCAGCCTACCAGTCAGTAGGTACTTTCCCGCGATCTTGGTGCTCACAAGCTCCTCTATACCAAGGATTTTCATTTCAGCGGCATCGTCAGGGTAGTGAGCTATGTAGGACTCATAAGCAGCTACCGATACGTCGGCGTAGGCTTCTGTCCCCTCAAGCTGAGCGATTAACCTTACCGCCTCTGCGGGTTCACACCAGCTTTCTGGGTCTTCGCCCCTCTGGACTGCTTGAATCCGAGCGTAGTGTTGAGCCAAAGCAAGGTGAATCAAGCTCCCCTTGGCCAGAGCAGGGGAAGTAGGTTTGACTTCTCCTGTCTTTGGTGCTTCGTACTGCCACGCATATTTCTGCAGACATTCAGCGGCTTGTTGGAGTCGATGCCATCCTCTGGGAGATGGTCCGGTATAGATAATGACTGCCTCTGGTTTGCTACTCACTGTGACCCTTCCTTTCACTTCATCTATTACGATGGAAGGAACTTGGCGAAGCGACCCGGACAGTTTTTGGCTCATGTGGTTTTCTTCCCTTTCTTCCTCTTCACATCACTCCATCCCCTTCCCTTACAGATCGGGCAACGGCCCCAGTTGTCCCGAAGCGGAACAATCCCTTTCCTCCCGCACGGTTTGCAGGGAAAGGCATGGGGTCCACTGTGCCCTGCGTCCCATATACAGGGGTCTTCTTCACACGCTGCTTTTGCCATTACACTTCATCTCCCCAGCTATCCCAGCCTTCTCTTGAGGCCCGAGCAAACATTTCGAGTCGTGGTCCCAAGCTCCTTTCCTCAACTAACCTGTATGCCGCTTCGGGCTTCTGCGAATGAGCAAGTTTTTTCTCTGTCTGCGTGATGACACTAGGGAGGTTCCTCCTGTCCGTTCTCACAGCGACTCCACTCCCTTTGACAGCGAGAAGAAGTAGTTCATGTTGACCCCGTAAGTACTGACCCAAACCTATCCTCGGCTTCGTCCACACCGCATTTGTGATGTACCTGAAGCCTAACGCCTCTATGAGCCATAAACTGTCAGGTAGGAAATTATTTGTTGACCATACCCAGAGATGGCAGTTTTCAGCGGGTTTCCACATCCCCGACTGGTAGATGACCTTCGGCATATCCCGAGTCTTCAGCAGGGCGTAGTGGCGGTCTGCTCCTCGTTTTATCTTGCCTCCCCCTCGTTCCAACCAAGGAGGATCAATCAGTATGCACTGATACATCAGAAGTCCAAGTCAGCTAGGACTTCCTTTGCGAAATCCTCTTCGGTCTGATCTGGGTCTAACCCGCCGAGGATGTAGCCTGCCTCCGCTAGCTCAACATCTTTTACGACTGCCTGAACTGCTGGGAGTTTGTCGATTAGAATGGACGCGATGTGTTCATCCACGGTTCCTTCCGCGATGACGTAATAGATGACGACTGGCCTTTTCTGCCCTAGCCGGGTGAAGCGACCTTCCCATTGTCGAAGTTGTCCTGGCGTGTAGGGAAGCATCACGAAGAAGACTGCATCGGTATCGTGCAGGTTGAGAGATTCCCCAAAGGCGTGTCCCGTCCCCACCAAAACGCATGGACCTTCACCCTCCATGTAGGCGTCAACGATGTCTTGTCTGTGGTCTGTGGTCTGCGCTCCGTGGGCACACCAAACAGAAGCCCCTTTCCCTTTTACGATTGAACTTCCTCTGATGCGCTTCCCTAGCTCATCGCAGTCCCTCCGTCTGCCAGTAAAGATAGTGACCTTCTGACCAGAAGAGATGTGGTCTTCGACCATGCCCAAGACAGCCTTCCTCTTCTTACTTGCAGCTTGCGCCAGCCTGACCTCTAAGACAGCACTGGCTCCTCGCTTCTGTGCTTCGCGGAGTTCACCAGGGAATCCTGCCGCTGCCTGGTTTTGGTCTTCTGGGAGGATATAGATGCTCTGTCGCCGCTTTGCTGGAAGCTCCCTATGAGTGTCACGGTAGTCAAGGATATGGGATACCCGCTTGAGGCGAAGGTTTAGTTCTTCCAGATTACTGCTGCCTCTCGTATCGAATCCACCATAGATTCCCGGCTTTCTATCGCAGTAACGGGTGAAAAAGGCTGTCGCGTTACCCCAAGCGTTAGGCTCTGATAAGTCAAGCTGCGCCCAAAGGTCGCGGACTCTATCCTTAATGGGAGTTGCCGTCGTACAGATCCTTTTGCGAGAGGCCCGCGCCAACCTCGCAGCCGCAGCAGCCGTATTGATAACAGGCACAAACATCTTTCGACCGTCCTCGGTGTCCTTGATGAATCCCCCTACTCTCGAGGCTTGAGCTTCTTCTTCAGCAGCAGCTTTCAGTGCGTCTGATTGGTCGTCAGGAAGCTCGGGCAAGTGAATCACATCCCATCTTTTGCTGTTCTTGCCTCTATGAGATTCGTCGAAGATTACAGTACTTGGGCGCAAAGCTACTAGAGCCTCGATGTTATCTCGTAGGGCTTCCCAAGCCACAACAACGAAGGCTCTGTGGTCAATGGTATCTAAGTAGTCTTGTAGTCCTTTGGGCGAGTCTACTCCGTGAACCTCTTGGTGCTTCTTCCACATCTCCCCCATCTCTTTAGTAGAGAACCCCTGACCTTTGTGACGGGACCGGAAGGCGTGCCAACTTTCTCCCTTTACTGTTACCTTTTTATGCAGGGAGAGAGGTCGTAGGACGTAAGCCCTCACGTTAAGGAAGCGTTCTATCTCCCTAGAAAACTGGATTCTCGACGCGGCCCTGGTAACTACGACTACCGGGCCTTCTATGCATAGAGAGCATAAAATGCCAGTTAACGTCTTCCCTGATCCTGTCGGATGCCAGTAGTTGATGCCCGTTGAGGCCCACCCAAACGCAACGGCTTCTTCTTGGTAGGAAGTAAGAAATCCATCCAATACCCAGTCGCGAACCTCTCCCCCTTCTACCAACTTCTCTTTTACCTGTGTCCAAGAGACAGAGACATCCGGTTTGTGGCCCCAGGACGCTGAGAGCACCTTTGCGTTGAAACGCCTAGCTACCTCATCAACTACCCTGATCGCGTTGAAGGGGACTGTCCAAGCCCCTCGCTTGTTCTTTACGCCAGAGATTCGTCCTACTTCCTCTTCAAACCCCCCGTCTCCGCAGGAAAAAGCCATCCTCGCGTGGGGAGCCATAACAGTCCACTGGTTCACTACTTACCCCTTGTCAGATGACAAACTATCCCGTACTCTCAGTGGAGTCAACCTTTCTTACGGGGGGTAATCCAATTCGATGTCGGCCTAACAGCATAGCCGAATCGGCGCTCTAACTCTTGCCTTAACCACTTTGCGTCTTGGCGCTGAGCTTTACTTCCTCGTCCGGGGTATAGATCCCGGCCAAGACGCTTATATAAGTCTCGTGCTTGTCCAAGGGTCTGTACTTTTTCAAACCTTTCTAGGGTTCCAATGTTCTTCTTTGCCCTTGCAAGCTTGTAGAGGTCTGACCCAGCGAAGTTAGCCGCCATCCATATCTTGAATAGGTCGTCCTGATTCACCCATCCTGCGACAGGGCTGTCCCCTGGCTCAAACAGTCGATGCACCGTGTCGAACCCCTTGATACGATGAACACCTGCCAGTCCCTCCCCTGGGTCGAGAACAGCTACCTCGTACTGTGTGTACTCCCCAAAGGTAGGAAGCCACTTCCTGGGCTCGGAGTAGTATGGCCTCCCAGCAACCACACTTATCGTGTAGGGGCTATACTTCCAGGTGGGAAGGAGGGCCTGCCATCCCCCACTGGATCTGTCTCCACTTCGAGGTTTTGCCTTGGACTTTGCCCACGCCAAGAACCTTTGCTGCATTATATCGGGGTTGCCGTACTGGTTCTGAATAGGGTCTAGCTGGTCTGGTGGTGTCCACCTTTCAGGGTAGTCGGGATCGAAGGACGAGAGGTGGTGGAGGTTTTCGCTCACAACACACTACCTTCTCCCCAGTATGGAGTTGGCTACTGCTCTACTACGAGCAAGCTGAGCAAGTGTTGGCATCTTCTTGCCTGACATCTTCTCTATATCCTCGCGCAGTCGATGGTAGCGTTCCCAAATTCGACCATTTTTGCGGTCAGCCGGAGGATAGAACTTTGCCAATCTACGAATAAGAGTAGGGGCGTTCGGGATGTGAAAGCGAGTCATGTACTGAACAGCGATCCATGCGTGGTTGCGATCAGGAACAGGAAAGCTCCTTTTCCTGGGCTCCAAGAACATATGAGAAGGAATAGACTTCCTCTCCGAGGGGGTCAGTCCACCAAGAGGACCAGACCCGTACTTAATATAGCCTTCCCGTGTCTTCCCACTCTTACGAGGATTCTGTCGGTAGAACTGCTTGTAGGAGTAAGGGGGATACGAAGTCCAGTTTGCTACTACGGGCTGCGGAGCCCATACATCAAACTCCCACTCTGGGTACTGAAGGGGAATGGAGTAGCGGGGGTTTCTAGCAGCACGGATGCTTGGCCCACCAGCAGGGCCTGTAGGAGAACGTTCAAGAACCTCTTTCACGCTTTCGTATTGGAACGTTGCAGGACGCCCACCTTGACCAAAAGGGTAGAGTTGGGTCTGATAAGGTCCAGCATTCGTAGGCATATTGTATTGGGATGGATAGCCGATGAAAGGACTCGGGGCTAACGGCGGTGCTCCTCGTGGATTCGAACTTGCAGTAGACCCAGATAAATGAGGCAGAAGGACCGCTCTGGCCTCTGCTTGAATCTCCGGTGTAATCTCAGAGGCGACGATTCGAGGCTTTCCTTTTGGTTCCTCCTGGGTTGTAGAAGGATAGCGAGCACCCATCTCGCTGAGGAACGCGAAGGCCATGTCTGGAGTCAGTCCCATGTGCATCAAAGCACCAACATTGGCTAGTTTCTTTCTCTTCTTCTTGGCCTCTGCCTTGAGTTCAGGAGCGTATTGCTTCTGCCCGCCAAGGTAGTAAGATACCGCGTCGTAGGCTCCTTTGTAGCGCCAGTTGTTGTCAGTCAGTTGAGGGAACATCATGGGGGACTTCTTCCTTACCCCTGTTCCCACACCTCTTACTCTTACTCTTTCTCGCATCTTTTCTCGCATCTCCCTTTCCATTTGTTGGAACTCGGGAGTCGCATGGGCGGCAGCTACAGCTAGCTCTGCTGGTCGGTGTTGTGCTCCACCCTGTCGAGGGTCCAATCCATAGGCTTTCTCGTACTCGACAAGCTCTCCGACTGTATCAAATCGCCTACCGTGGGCTTCAACGGCCATGTTGCGTCGTGCTTTTCGTCTGTTCTTCTTCGCCATCGGATCAACTCCTTTATAGTGATTACCCGGCCACTTACGGCTTGTCGAACTGGCAGAGACTACATACTTGTCTGGCACCCAAGCGTCCTTCTTCTCCCCGTCCCACACGATGAAGTACCCGTTCGGTTTCATAGGCTCGCTCGTAACCCCCACTACATCGCCAAGTATTTCGGTCTGACTTCTCCGAAAAGTAGACGCTGTGAGGCGTCTCTCATGGAGAGCACGGTCAGGGATTGGCCCAGTGTAGCCCATGTGCCAACCACTGTTTTTCTCAAACTCCCAGGGTCTAAGATCGAAATGCCCTCCTCCCTTTAAGTACGCCCAACCCTCATCGGAGAGCTTGACCCGCTCTCCAACGATGAGATGGGTGTTCCTTCGTGCTCTTGGGTTTTTCTTTGTCATAGCGGATCTCGCTTGTCTAAACACAGCGTACATTTCTGCTCTTGCGTCTTTCATTACTTTATCTGCTGCTTCATAGGGGTAGGAGTCCATTATCTCATCATCCATTTCCCTGAGTAGCTTGCCAAACTTGTTTTGTGCGTCTTCTATCTTTCGGATGTAGGCCATTCTTTGAGCTTGGTGTTTCTGCTTCTTCCCTTGCACCTTGGAGTGGAGCCATTCCTGTTCCCCTGCATATTCTCCTAACGCTCTTGCTTGGTAAAGGCGGTTTCTAGCTTCTTTAGCTGCACCGGGCCTTAGTCCAGAGCGCATAAATCCCATCTCTTCTGGGGGTCTGCTATATCCCCACCCTCTCCTGGCATTCTTCTTGGCCTCGTAAGTAGCTACTGCCACTGTTCCAGCGACATCTGCGCTTGCAGTAATGGCCTCTCTTCCCTCTTTGCTGATGAGGTACTCTACAACTTGATTAGCTACCTTCTTGTTCCTCATGACTGCCCAGAGTGGAGGGCTGAATATGGACCAGCGACGTGCCATCTTAATCTGAGTTTCTCTGTCGGCGTTTAGGAACTTGTTAATTGTCTTTTGCCCCGCTCTCTCGATGACAGGAATCAGGACACCTACTGCAGCTACAACGACTTGAGCCCAATTGGAGCGAGCACGGGGATTCAATAAAGCTCTTTCCCCTCCCCGTTTATGGAGGAAGGCATTTAGCTCTCGCCTGAAGGATTCAATGTCTCTAGTCTGAGCCACCCTAAACTCCTTTCTTGTATCGCCACAGGAGGTACAACCCTCCGAGGGATAGTGTTAACACAATTCCAGTTATCAATAAAGTGCCTGCCAAGCCCGCGAGGACAAGTTGGTTAGCAGGCATATCGGCCAAAGGGCCAAACATTTTCCTAGCTGTGTCGTCTCTTCCACTTGCATCGGCTGGTCTTTCTATGTCTCGCCCGAAGATAACGGAGAGAGTGGCCAGAGAAGCTCCGGCGTTGTATGCCTCCATTAGCTGCGTGCCGTAGTCCTGCGTCTCCACAATGATGCGATCAGTGTTGGATTGAGGGTCCATTCTCTCCGAGACAGTCATTCCTGCCCCGGCCCCCAACCCTGCTTCGCTCCACCGCAATTGGAAAAGACCAATTGACTCTCCCGAGTCCCCAACAGCATTGTTTGATAAACGACTTTCATGCTGGGCATTTACTAGGGCAGCTAAGGCTATCCCAATAGGAAACCCAGCAGATAGAAAGGAATTCACAATGATCTTGGCGTTGGCTAACCGACCTTCTGCGCTCTCACCATATTGAGGCGTTAAGGTAGCGAACCAACTGGTATCCCAGAGCTTTGGAAGGCTGATTTGCACTATTTCTCCTACTCAGGCGTGGCTTCCTCTACTTCTGCTTTAGGTGCTTCTTCAGTGGTGGCTTCCTCTGGCTCTTCCTCCGACTCCGTGGCTATAGCTATGGCTGTAACTGGGGTCGTGGGAGAAACAGCTAAGCCCATGACTTGCTGAGACATCATAGGTGCCCCAACGGCAGCAGCTAGAATAGCCAGGATAATCGCGATAGTTTGAGGCGTTAGCACTTCTCTTAGCCACCGTGAAACAGCAGCCCTGTCTTCCTGCTCGCAGTTTGCGGCAGCCTTTAGCTGTTCAAGTGACTTTACTACTGCCGCATGGCGACTTGTTGCTATTTCCTTCTGAGCTTCCAAAGCCGCTGCGATTTTGGCAGTGTCTACCTTCAACTCGCTCACGTCTTCTTCTAATCGCCCTACTCTGTTGTAGATGTCGTCTAAGTCACTCATCAAACCTCTCCTCCGTTGCAGCCATTCTATTCTAGCTAAGGGGAGAGGTCAGCCATTACGCCGGATGTTTAGTGCTACACCTAGCCTCCACAGGAAGGACAAGCCCTTTGCCAAGAGTGAAGTTCCTTTGTAGGCACCCACATTTTATGCCCACTCGGGGCTTGGATGAGTGAAAGTTGTGCGACTCTATCGGTTTTGACTACTAATACCTGCCCCAATCGAGGGTGAACTGCTGAATACATGCTCTCTCCTTTACCGCGTCCCCCATTGGAAGCGATTGTTCACTGCGCGTCCATTGGTCCGTGTACAAAGTCCATAAGAACTGTTTGGCTTGGCCATGCCATATCCATCACCAAACCAAGACTGCCAGTAGCTAACCTTTTCCCTTGTGCCTATAACGGGCACCCAATCGGGAATAGCTCCTTCCCCTGCTTCCTTAGCTCCAGTTGACTCTCCCACGTACTCAAAGATTTCATCGCTACTTGTTCCTGCCGCTTCGAGTACTGCATCCAATGCCTCTTGTTCCTCTCGCCCCAAGATGCCTTTGTCTTCCAGTTCCTCAGGAGAGGGTAGGGACGCAATAATCGAGTTGTAGGCGTCCTGTGCAGTCACGCTATTGGTCAATTTGATGGCATGGGTAGCCAGCTTCTCGGGTGTGTAGTTGGCGTAAGTAGTTTTCCCGATAAGTAAGTAAGCCTGATTAAGTACCTGGATAGCTTGCAACTTGGGGCTTTGCTCCAGCATTTCCTTCAAGTCCTTCCTCACTGCCAACCTGCGGTAGAACCAAATTCCCCCGCCTGCAGCGGCAGCGATTCCGACTAGATGTGTGACTCTCATCGCTTCTCTCCTTTCTTCTTTACAATGCCGAGATCGACCGCAAGGGTATAGGCTCCGATAACGTGGAATTCTCCGTTCTCGGCCTCTGGCTTGCCGAAGCTCGGTACACTGGCCGATGACCCATAAGACTGACGTGATGGATTAAATCTCATTTCTTCCTCTCAATACCGTATTCAATGCCTCGATAAGCGAGGTAAGGAGTTGCGATGATGCCTGATAAGAACGCCCACCCTAAAGACTGGTTTCTCTTATAGGAGAGATACCATGTCAAAGGTACGGTAACGATATGGGAGTACCACCATAGGCTTACGAGAAGGGGGGTTGGGGGAGTTGTTGTCCCTTGACCTGGGAGCGGTTGGACCCATCCCTCGGAAATGCCTCTTTCTATCGTCGATTTTCCCGCTGGGCTGGAGGGATCTATGGCCTTAAACCCACCTTTCAAGCTGCCAGGTGGAAGTTTTCCGTAAGAATAGGCGGAAGGATTAAATCTCATTTCTTATCCTTGTCAATGACGTACTCCGCACCACGGTAGATGATGTAGGGAGTAGCTATGATCCCTGAGAGGAATGCCCACCAGATTGATTGGTTTCGTTTGTAAGACAGCACCCAAGCTACGGGAACTGTAATGACTGAATACTTAAACGTGCTTTTGAGCTTATCCTTGAGTTCGTCAAGCTTGGCTTCCTTTTCTGCTTTCTGAGCTTCTTGGGCAGACACGCCACCAACCGTGAGTTTTGAGGGGGAGTTGCCAGGGGCCGATGTCCCCATGGGTTTTGGTGGAGGCACATAGTTCCAGGAACCAGGCGGTCCCCCCGATCCGTAAGATAAATGGGATGGGTTAAACTTCATTTTCTTTCCTCCACAGGTATGACCTGAATCACATCTGTTGCAAGGTGGTTTTCCTAGTTTTACTTGGCAACATGCCATAGCTTACCCCTTCTTCCAGTAGGACTCTGGGGGGAGCCATTCAGATAGCTCCCTTTTGGTGTACTTCTTCTTTGAGGGCGTCCACCACTTACCAGAATAAATCGGATTGGTGTCACGTTCCAACGATGTAGCACGGCGTATTGCATCCGCTCTTTGCTTATACCCTTTAGGGATACGTTCTCCCGGCGCAAGAGGCCAGACGAAATACTCCCACCCGGATTTTGTCGGTTCCTTTGTGATTCGGTAGAATCCCGATTTGCGTGCGATCCCCAGGCTCTCCTCATAGTCTTGCCTGTTTCGCGTGAGCTTATCCACGTCAGAGTACCTTGCCTTCGACTCGAGAATCGTCTTCTTCGTAGGAGTCTGGGTTCCTTTCTTTAGTCGTGCATCTCTTCGTTGCACTCCTGTGCCCATCGCGAACATCTTGTTCCTCATGAATGGGCGTAATCTCTCTGGTCCTTCTTTCCGGATAACTTTCGCGTCCAGGCGCTTGCCTCTTGTGTCTCGAAAGGGCTTCCCGAGCTTGCGACTCAAGCTGGTCTCGTAGATCGCCTGCCTCTGGGCTCTAAGTTGTTCTTCCTCGGGCAAGTAAGTGTCCTTGTCCTTAGTGACTCTTGGCTTCTTCCTCTTTGTAGGGGCACGCTTCTTGCGAGGGCGAGGCGGGCTTTCCCAAGGGTCCATCGCCTCTAAAGCTTCTTCTCGTGTGAAGCCTAGCTCCATCAGGCGCTTAATCTTCTTAGCGGGGTTGGTTCTCGTTCGCCCCACTGTCATATCAGTTCCTTTCCTTTTCCCGTCCTCGTACATTTTCCGTAGGAGCGGTGCAAGGTCGTCAGAGGCTTCCTTCTGGTTAAATCCCCCGAAGCATGGCCCGTTAGGTCCGTAATGCTTGTAGGCAGATTGGAAGAATCTGTCCTCTCTGGGATACATGTCCATAGGAGAAGGCTGCCAATCCTCGCCGGTCCAGAGATCCGTTTCCCGCTTTGACCCCCAGGGCGTAGTTCGTGTTCCTTTTCTACGGGGATTCCATCTTGTCTTGTACTTGACTCGGACACGCTCGAACTCCAAGTCCCACCGTCCCCCTGTCCCGTCGAAGTAGTGTGTTTTATAGCGGTTAGAGCCCACCTTGCGCCAGTTGTCATATACCTGCTTATTGCCTTCTGGGTCGCCATCCTCATGCGCGTCTTTTTCAATGGTGTAGAAGAAGTCGTCCAGACTGTCCCAGTGAACAGTGCTATGGACCGTACCATCATCTCGTATAGTTTCTTTCCACTGCCAGTGTTCCCTCGTAGGATTTGACTTTGGTGGAACCCCATACCCCATCGGGAACATCCACTTCCGAGGAACCCAGAGAACCTCATCCCACACTTCCCCCTCTGGCGGAGCAGGAGCCCACCGAAATGTTACCTTTTTCGTATGTCTCCGTATCGAATAGCCTCCTCCTTTCTCTTGACGGACTGCGTAGTCATAGAGGGGTATCCACCCCCTCCTAGAAGGGTGGTTCGGTGGAAATGGTTTGGTGTTAGCCGCTACATCTAGCATGAAGGGGTCATCCCACATAGAAGGATTTGACTTTGCCAAGAGGTTTGCAACTCCCTTATGCAATCTAACTCCTCGTACAAATTGTGGTGTGGACATCATCTTAGAGGCTTGGTAAGGAGTGACCCATGTCCAGTCGTCGTGCTCCCAGTTCAGGTCGGGCTTGAACTCCTTTCTGATAAACACTATAAAGGTCGTAAATCCTTTAGGGCCAGTGTGTTGCCTTACAACTCCTGCTCTTTTAGCCAGCCGGTAGGCCCTTTCTCCAGCTTCCTCTCGGGTTTCACGTAGGGCGGTTTCCCAAGGTGTTTCTCCTCTTTCGGATGACCCCCCAGGTATCCCCCATTGATTTGAGTTTTTTACACGGGCAGATCGAAGCAGTAGAAGCATCCAAAGCGCGGCGGAACGCGGACGCTCCGCAATAAACAAGATACCTGCTCCACGGCTCATTGGTCCCTCCAGTGGGAGTGCTCAAGATCTAGCCACTTCGCGATGTACCGATCGGGAGTTTGGTGTCTCCATCGCACGGACTCACAGTGAGGACAGTGCCCTCTTGAGACTAGATACATAAGGTATTCAGCTTTGGTTGGTTGATTCCGATCTCTCCACTCGTGGGAGTCTTGAATCCCTGTATCTTCGCTAATGTGGCCAACAGGGTCGTCACAGACTGGACAGATCATGGTGACTATCCCCATGTCAATGTCCATCCCATTCCTCTTTGCTCGGGCCAGCCTTTCGAGGTCACTCATTACATGACCGTCAGCCCACTTCATAGCAGGGTACTTTACCTCGCTAAGGGTAGGTTTGTGGTTCTCCCAGCCCCTTTGTCCAGGGCGGGCTTTAATTGTAAGTCGTCCTATATTCTTTATCGACCAAACGTCCATAATCCCTCGATGAGGGGTGGGCACGTAGTGGCCTTCGTTGGGCGTGTCGGTGTCTTTATAGAGGTATGCATTACCTGCCACAAAGGGGTGGAAGGTTTGTGGGTGGCTTCTTACAATGTCAAAAACTGAAAGAGTAAGATGATACCGTGGGTTAAGCTTATTCGTGTACCAGTACAGCTTCCGTCCAATGGAACGAGCCTGTTTTCCTAGTACCCACTCACTTGCAGGGTTATCGTAGAGGCCGCTGGTGTCTCTCTGCTTCCTGTGTCTTCTTTCCGTCTTACGGGATTTCTTCCCGTGGGCTCCAGATCCTCCCGTTCCGCTCCACCGCTCGATCATCATCTGAGCCGTGACGTTCCTCTTCTTGGGTGGCCCCTTTTTCTTCTTCCTCTTCTTACGCTTCTTAGGATTCTTCTTAAAAAGGTCAAGCTGCTTCGCCCCCTTGGGTTTCTGCTTTGTCTGGGCAAGTTGCTCTAGCTCACTTAGCTCCCTTTTCCTTATGGCGTAGTCCAGCCTATCCCCGCTTGTCCTCCCAATGTAGACTGTCACTTCCTGAGCAGCGGAGCGAGTATTGGGCCAAACACGTCCAGGGTACTCTTGAGGTTGTTGCCAACCTCTGAACGCTTGGGCTGATCCTCTTGGAGTTCGTACTTGGCCTACATACTCGAACTCCGCGTAATCAACATTAGGCCAATGCCAAGGAAAGGGTAATGTCCTCAAATAAGCCTCAGCGTGACCATAGGCAGGTGGTGGATGCTTCCATCGTGGCATTACTTTTCATCCTGCACAACGATCGAAGAGTCTGATGGAACTGGAGCGATCTTCACTCCTTGGGACTTCATGCTCGCGTATAAAGTGTCCGGGTCAATCTGAGAGAGGAGGGTGGCTCCTCCTTTAGAGAGGGCACTTGCATTGGCAATAAGTTTAGGGAAGAAGCCTAAGCCTGGATTGCTCACTGCTTTACTTGCGCCATTGGAAGAGATGAAACTCACAATTACGCTTGATGTGCCGACAGCAAGACCATACCAGATGATGTCTTTCCCCAGGTCCATGCCCCTTTTTCCTCGGTAATACGCTACCCCACCGACAGTTAAACCTGAGAGTCCATATATGAGGGTAATACGAGTGGACGTTTTCATTTCTGCTCCTTCTCGAACTTCTTATCTTCTGTAAATGTGACATAGCTTACTGCCATCCCCAAAGATGAGGCAGCTTGGTGTATCTGCTTCTTTACCCATGGGGGCAACTCTTCTCCCTCTTTTACCTTCTCCAACACGGCTGTCGCTTTCTTGATATACAGAAGCATGGAGGTGGTTTTATCACGTTGCTTTAGGCTAACGTGTGAGGGTTTGAAGTTGGACAAGCTACCTCCTGCTTTGCTTGAACCTATCAGATTTCACTGCCTTTTTCTTTACAGTGGAGCGTTTTGTGGTGCTACGCTCATTCTTCTTCTTGCCAACTGGCAGTAGGCTGGCTACCTAGTTGAGACAGGACAACCAGGAGAGAGAGCTTGCCAGTCACCGAAGCCGAAGCGGCGTCGGTCTTGCCGAGTAGTGGATGGGTACGTCGTTACGTTATCCATGCTGCGAAGCAGACTACCGCACCACTTTGTTACCATATAGGAATTGGACTTACCACTATGGGGGTAACTTGTCCTTTAAGCTATGGAATGCACTACGCCGGAACACTGAGAGCCAACAACTTCTGTCTTCTCGTAGGTAGGTCGGGAGAGGACAACAAGTCGTCGGCACTCAATGTAGGACGTGAAATACTAGATGCCGCAGCCGCACCTTTAATAGGAGACTTCCCCGGCTCACCTGAGGGGCTCATTGACTCCTTAGCTCAGACGCCAAGCCAGTTGATCCCCATCTCCGAGTTCGGCAAGTTCCTTTCCTCCGCCCAACGGGGCTATTTCGAGCCGACTAAAACCCTCCTTGCAGACCTCTGGGATTCCCTGCCCATACAGAGAACTCGCGCCAATAACAGGGTCATTCGAGTCGATACTCCACGGCTGTCAATCAACGCAGCCTGTTCTATCCCGTATCTGGAAAAGCATACTTTAGCTGAGGATTGGACGGGCGGGTTTATGGGAAGATGGATGGTCCTCTATGGGAGAAGGGAAAGAGTTGATCCTGATCCCGTGGGCGACAGAACCGACTTCCAATGGCTCGTGGATAGGATTCAACAAAAGGCTATGACGCCAACGGCAGGTTGGTGTATGGGCTTGGACAGTGGAGCTAAACGCTATTGGAACCAGTGGTACAGAGATGTCACAAATAGGAAACTCCCCAATAACATCGTAGGCATAAGGAGCAGGGCTCCTACTATCGCCCGCAAAATTGCTTTGGTGTATGGGTGGGATTTTGGCCCCGCTTCCTATGGGAAGCCTTGGAAGATGGGCATTGACGTCTTGGAACCAGCCATCGCGTTTACTGAACTTCATGTGAAGTCCTTAATCGACCTCTCTTCCGTTATCGCAGAACATGCAGACGCTCGGTTGAGAAGGAGTGTTCTCCAAGCCATTGATATAAAAGGTGGGGTCGCTACGCTTGGAGAAGTATTAGGCGTCCTCAAGATGCGGAAGCGCCCAGTGGTTGAAATGCTAGATGCTCTTATGGAAGAAGGCTGCGTAGTGAAAGTGCAGACTAACTTTGGGAACGCTTATGAGACAAAGCTTCACGTTTCAGGGCTCTAGCGGGATAGGGATCTTCTCCTCCGGGAGAGATGGGAATAAGAGGAGAGTGGTCACTTGTGGCTTTAGCATACCTACCCAGTGGTTCTATCCAGTCACAAGGGATTAGGAAATGTCCTCCTTTTCCATGGGGATCTCGCACCCGCTGAACTTGCGACCCGCCAAGAGGAGGCTGTACATTACCCCAGCACAACCTCTCTATTGTAGTAGGAGGAAGACCCATGCCTTCTATTCCATTGAGCCTATTTCCTTTCCGCATAAGTTTTACGAGGGACTCTCGGACATCATCTGGCAGAGAGGGGAAAGAAGAAGAGTGGTGGCTTACTTCTGGCATAGGGATCTTCACGTCTTGAGTTGCACTCCATCGAACGAACTTCGCCCAGGCACACTTCCAAGAGGTGAAACGGTAGTCTTGAGCTTTACTCAAGGAGACAAACACACGAGTGATTTCTTCCTGCGTCATGCTGTTCAGTTTCTTCAGCGTACTCCTTATACTAGAAGCGTAAACCTGAGCCGTCTTTTTGGTGAAGTATTCTTCGTCCACCAGCCAGTTTACGAAGTTAATAAGGTCCGAATTAGGGGGTCTAGGCATCACGCCTCCTATGTTATTAGTTATAGAATACAGGTAATATATCCTAACATCCCATATGTATCAAATACTACATGGATATAGCCTATTCTATAGCCTTTCGCGATTATGGGCATTCGACCCCAATACCATGGATATAGAATAGATTATATCTCAAGAAAGTAGTATAGGGGGTTACAAAAGTTATATTTGTCTATACTATAATACATCGAGCATGGCGCAGTACTAATGGAGAGCGCGTCCACCCGGACGTGCGTTCGCGTGCGTGACTTTTAGTACCGGAGATTTCTCTCTTTTCCTCTTTTTCAAGTCTTTTGGTTAAGGATGGAAACGGCAGAATTGAATCGAAAACAATGGTTAACAACGGTTGACTAGGGTTTTCCGGTTCAAACTGTCGTTTCTTCTCACTAACCGGCTTCTTAGGAAGTCACTACATATAGGAGGGCAATATGCCCACTCCCAAAAAGAACGAGAACGCTACCCCTAAAACCCCAGTCGTAGGCACCAAAGTCATCGAGACAACGGTACTGGATATGCCCAAGGGACAAATGTCCCATAAGCAAGCCAAGCGCCTTCACTTCCACGCTAAGAAGCTCGGCATTGAATTCATCGAACTTGAAGCCATGCCAATCGACAAGGCGCACTCCGAGGCCCAGGTGAAGACCTGGAAGGATAATGGCTGGGAGCCCAAAGGAGATGGGAAAGTGGACTTGAGCCACTGGTTTGCTCTAGGGAGAGAGTTACTCGAAGCGGGCTTCACCAAATCGGATCTTGATGTGGCCTTTCGCAAGCAGCGTGCTGGAACCCTCGCCAAAGTGCTTCCTGGTGAACTTCTAGGGTCCGTCAAGACCGAAGCAGAGGTTAGCAAGTCCTCATGGCGCTCGGTCCCTACGACTCCCACTGCTCCTTCCGCCCCGGTTCAGATGGTCCAAGCTCCTGCTGCTCCGGTGAAGGCATCGGACAACAAGGCCAAGCTCCAGCGTCTAATGGCGATTGGGTTTTCTTTAGATGAGGCTTTGGCTGCCATTGAAGGCCAGTAGAGCGTATAGGGGGCGGCCTTCGGGCCGTCCCCCGCTGAGTTTATGTATCAACTTTACCGGCCTTTGCCGGTCTTTATTGCGACGTTATGATCTAGTCTATACCTGAACCAAAGGCGGCATACAATGGCTTAATGTAACGCTCTACCCAGGGGGCGTAGATAGCTGAGGCGCTAAGAGGGATGACGCACCTCTTAGGCGGTAAAGGGACCAAACCACCCTAGCTAGTGAACAACCCGTTCCATGTGTAACGGAAGTAGCTGGCTAGGGTGTTTGGCCTGCGTCTCCAGTTTTTTAGATTTTCTTTCTATCGCACGGTCAGATGAAACACCTTTCTGCACCTAGGGGACGTACCCCTTTCTTACCCAATGGAGTCAACATGACAGAAGAAGAGATAAATGAGATATTCCTCGCTTGCAAGAGATTGCAGTCCGAGAGACCACCCATCTATGCCGCCTCAGCACCCCCAGAGCAGGTTATAAGCTGCCCGTGGACCTGGCGACACTGCAAGCCAGTCAGAGAGGCAGATGGGCCTAGAACCAACCCTGCTTACCTCTGGAACTCTCTAATACTAGGAGTGTGGGAATGAACCCCTTAAAAGAGTTGGTCACTATAATGACCTGCCAAAAGTGCAAGAAAGGAAACACTCGTACCGTAAAGATGGATTTGGTACTGGAAGTAGAGATTGTGAATCCCGCTACTGGGAGCATTCTCAAGGGGCGTATAGCGGAACCCTTGTACTGCGAAGACTGCTATGTCGAAGAGCAGATGAAAGGGGTGATGAACGACTTTGACGAACACATCGCTGCAGGGGGCTACGACGACTACGAAGGCCAGCTAATCGACCCTGACGAACTAGATGCCCAAATTAGAGCAGAGCAGCATTACTTCGAGCACTGGGGACAGTGCCATAACAACGAGATAGTTCCTGGAAAGCTTACTGTACAAGCGAAAGACAAACCCGCTAAACCTACCCACTGTGAAGGCTGTGGAAAGGAGTTTGGAGTGGAGTTACCCATTACCCAGGATGACTACGACGCTGGGTACGACCCAAAGGTAGATTCTCCTCTCAAGGTAGATGGGCCATTCTGGGTTGAGGAAGAGGACGATTTAGAATTCAACGGGTATTGGGGATGTGGTCTTTGTGACTTCATCTATGCCGAAGGCCCGAGGACGAGAGAGCAGAGTAAATTCAATCAATCAGGAGTAGAGCAATGCAATATCAGCAAATAGTAAACTTAGGACTTAACACATGGGGAAAGGGAATTACAGGACTTCCCTTCTTAATCTTGGGGCCTCCGGGCATCGGGAAAAGCTCCACAGCAGAAGACATCGCTGCTGAAATGACCCGATATGTTCGAGAGAATGACGGGTTCAGCGACACCGACTGTGAACAGTGGAAGCGACAGCCAGAAGCGATACTGGAAATACAGGACTTGAGCACAAAGCTGCCAGAGGATCTTCTAGGTCTTCCCTGGCGTGATGGAGATGTAACTCGGTACTGTCCACAGGAATGGTTGAGTCCTCTCTGTGTTCCTGGCGCTTACGGGGTGCTTTGCCTCGACGACCTTCCTGCGTCGGACAGGTCGGTACAAGTAGCTGCGAGACAGTTGATCCTGACTCGAAGGATTGGGAAACACCAACTGTCTGACGGTATCCTCATCGTAGTAACTGGGAACAGGCGAGAGGATAAGTCGGCAAGCTCTACGCTACCTGCCCACCTCAGAAACTGTGTTGTCCAACTATCCTTGGAGCCTGACCTGGAAAAGTGGTGTGAATGGTATGGCGCAAGGGATTTAGCTCCAGTCATCGCAAGTTTCCTTCGCTACCGTCCAAGCCACTTATCCAAGTTGCCAAAGGATGCGGACGCTAGAGGGGCATTTGCTACTCCTCGAACCTGGGAGAAGTTGGGGTCAGTCTTGAACATAGCAGCAGACCTTGGACTCACCCTGGACGTAGCTTCCGGGCTCGTAGGTGAGGGTCCAGCAACTGAATTGGTGGCCTTCATCAATATCAAGAGCCAACTGGTTGACCCGGAGGCTGTACTGAACGACCCTCAAGGAGCCATGGGAGATCCGGGTACTTCGCTGAACTCGCCAGATAGGGCATACGCCATGACTACTGGATTGGGTGAAGTAGCCGCACAATGGGTAACGGACAAGGACAGGAAAGGGCGTAAAAACGTCCCCGCAAAGTTCTTGCGAGCTATTGGCTGGGTCACACGAGGTAATAGGGAGTTCATAGCCACAGCAGTTTACACCTACACAGCGAACGGTGGGGGGATCAACTCCCTCATTCTCGCGGCCACAAAGAACCCAGAAGATAGGCTTATTCAGGAGGTAATAGACTTCCTGGCTACAACCTTCCCAACCAATACTGAAAGGAGTGTATAATGAAAGACCGTATATCACGCCTCAGGACAGCACTGACTGTCTGGTGCCCATTCTTTGGGCATCTGGCGCTTAAAATGAAAATACACGTCGTGGACGATAGTCACCTTGTCAAGACGGCAGGTGTGACTCGGGACAGACAGATGTTTCTCAACGAGACCTTCTGTCAGCCCCTCTCCGATAAGCAATTAGTTGGTCTTATCTGTCACGAGGTACTACACCCAGCTTTCCTCTGCTTTGAACGGCAGGGGGGAAGAACGGCTATGGTAATGTCTGAAGCAGGGTCCATTGTGTCCCTGTGGAACGTCGCTCATGATTATTGTATCAACGAGATGATTAAGAACTTTCGCTGTAAAGAGATTGAACTTCCTCCCCACGGGCTACTCGACTCGAAGTACTCTCACTGGTCAGCGGAAGAAGTCTATGACCACATCCTAACAGAACTTGCCGAGAATCCAGATGGACGCATAAGTATCCCTGGGGAGGGTGATGGAGCATGGGGCTCTGACGATATGCGTCCAGAGTTGGGAGAGCCAAGTCAGACAGAAGCGGAGAAGTCCTCGCAAGAGTCATTCTGGAGAGTAGCCGTCGTAGAGGCGGCACAAGTTCATGAAGAACAAGAAGGACAGGGTAGCCTTCCCAGTGGGGTTCAGAAGCTAGTGGATGCCATCACTGACCCTAAGATAGCTTGGGCCGATGTACTAAGTCGGTGGGTAGGTGAACACGGGAGAGACACGAACTTCAGTTACAGCCGCCCCAGTCGAAGGTCAGAGAGTGTAGGAGAGTTCCTGCCCTGGCGACAAAGGCATGGTGTAGATGACATCGTGATTCTCGGGGATACCTCGGGAAGCATGAATGGACGAGAGAAGGAGATAGCCTCTGAGACTTGGGGCATCTGCGAGGATCTTGGTCTTACCCTTAGATTTCTAGCTTGTGACACCTATGTTAGGGAAGATAAAGTCATCAATGACGTAGAAGACTTAGAAGATGCCTTCAAAGGAGGGGGAGGAAGTAACTTTACCCCGGCTTTTACGCTACTGGATGAAGAAGGCTACACAGGTGTAGTTGTGGCGTTTACGGATGGATACATCACTGTTCCTGACGTGAAGCCGCCCAGGATAAAGGATTGCCTCTGGGTGATAGGCCCAGAGGATATAGATCCTACTCGGGGAAAGTGGGGAGAGGTGCTTCAAGTCGATGAACAGGGCAACGCAGCGTAGGAGGAGGAAACATGATCTATAGACATCGAGGCTACGAGATAGATTTAATGGAGAAAGGGAATGGCCAGTGGGCTGCCCTTATAGAGCCGGTCACAGAAAGAGGAGGACGGTACATCCTGAATTGCCACCTACCTACACGAGAGAGGAGCCCACACAAAAGTGCGGACACTATAGAAATGTGGGTCGAAGCACAGACGATGAGCGAGGCACAGAGGAAGATCAACTTATCTCTGTAGTACAAAGGAGGAGAGATGGCGAGGTGTGTAAGCTCTTTATGGGGTGAATATATCGCAAATGAAGAAGCTGCGGCAGAGGCAGCTTGCTTCGGGACTGCCGAGAGGAACGGCCACACAATTGAAGAAGCGGAAGAATGTGATGATGGGTCAGTTGGATGTCCTGACTGCCCGTTCATTACAAAACAGAAGGAGAGCGAAAGTGAATAACGTAAGTTACAGAGCGTGCAGTAACGGGATGGTTTATGTACCAGGTGTGTTCCGATGGGCTATGGCCAGTCAGACTGACACCTGGACCAAGGAGGCAAGTGATGTAGCAGCTAAGATGTATATCTTGGCAGACTTGCTACCAGAGATGCCCTGTCGCGTGATGAAGTTAGTAGCACAGGAAAGTGAACGAGTAAAGGTGACGATGGATGAAGACAAAGGCACCGTTACGTTTGAGTTAATCGAAGACGACGCCGAGGAAGGAGAGGACAATGAGTAACCAGCTATACACCTGGACCAGAACAGAAGGGTTCCTTCTTTTGGCAAAAGACAGCCAGGGGAGGAATCGGGGACCAAACGAGGAGCTAATCAAAGCCCTCGACCCCAACGGGGTTCACATCCTAGCGTGGAAGATGCCGCACAACGATGTAGAATGGAGGGGTAAGTGGCTCGTGAAGATCAAGAGTCAGAAAGACCCCGTAGAGATATGGATGGACAACGGCTTCGAGGCTTTCGATAAGTGGACGACTTCTGATAAGACCCCGCTCGAAGTGGTCGATAAAGTTTCGGCCTCCTCACTCGAAGCATAAGTTTACCTTGTCCGAGCTAGTGCTCTCAAAGCACTCCTCGGAGGGTTTCCAGGTCCACCTCCCTACCTGAAAATAAGGTGGAGGGTGTAAGGGGATTGTCCCACGGTACTACGCACTGCAAGTAAGCAGAGGAAGGGACCAAAAGAACACTTGCCATGGAGGCTAAAAGGCATGAATCCTCCACCTTTTCATACTACTCCTCGACCCGGCTTATTGGGTGTGGTGACCCGGACTGACAGTTGCATGGCAGACTCCACCGGGTCGGGGAGTGGTTTGGTTTTGAGAGAGTAACACACAGCAGCCGCAAGGCAGGAGTAGAGAGAACATGGGTAAAATCGTCACGTCAATACACAAGGATTACCAAGCTAACACCTGGACCATTCTGGATGCATGTCGGGAAACCGGCTCCAACGGGATAGATGCAGAAACTAGAAACCAATGGAGAGACTCTGGCAAGCTCACAGTAAAATGGAGCCCTCGTACAAAAGTCCTTTCCGTCTTCAACGAAGGGCTCACTGTATCTGCAAAGGCACTTCTCATGGGGACATCCGAGTCCCGTGACGATGAGGACTGCATCGGGGAGTTCGGAGAAGGTTTGCCTATGGCCCTCAAGGTATTCGCTGCGAATGGCTACAATGTGGTGATTTACAACGGAGAAGAGAAGTGGACGCCTGCCATAGAAGAGAGCCCACAGTTCGACGGAGAACCTGTCCTCGTTGTGAATACCCGAAAGATGTTCAAGGATCGCGGAGGCTTCTTGGTCGAGGTTCACGATATAGAGCGGCACGAATATGAGACTTTCCAAGGTCTCTTCCTCAAGCTCCATCCCGAGTACGACGAGTCCGAGGCTGTCTCCAGAAGGGACTACTCAAATGACGAGAGAGTACTTCTACAGGAGTGCATGAAGGGCAAGGTGTTTAACAAAGGCGTATTCGTCTTGGAAAGAGAGGATTTACTCTTCGGTTATGACCTGGACACGTCCTTGAACAGGGATCGTAGCTTCATCTCGGAGTACAAGCTGAAAGAGGAAATCAGCGACATCCTTAACGGGGCCGTTAAGGTGGATCCTGTGAAGTTTGCGAATACGCTTATCGACGCGCTGTTTGCCGGTGATGAGGAGCTAGAACTCACAGACTGCTACTCTAGCCTCCAGTACAACAGAGTGTTCAGAGAGTCCGTTGCAGCAGAGTTCATCAAGCGATTTGGTACAACTGCCATAGCCGTTAAGAAAGCTGGGGATGTGAAGACAGCGGAGGAGCTAGGGCTGAGAGGAATTGTTCTTCCTACGACTCTATTTGACATCCTTGCCCAAGAACTCGGGACAGTGCAGCAAAAGGTACTGGACTTCGAGAATAGCACTCAGGAAATGGTAGCATTCGACAGCCTTCCCTTTAGTGTCGAAGTGTCCGTAAAGACGGCACAAGACGTTATTCTATTCGGACTGCCAGAATGGAAGCCTACTGTGAAAGTGGTGAACTTTGGCGGAAAGGATGTACCTGCCAAGCGGATGGCCAACGAAGAGGTACACCTTGCCCAGTGGGTCGCAGAGATGGGAGTTTGTCGGATTGTCAAGGCACTTGTAACAGTCGCCCCAAAAGAAGATGAGGATACAACTATTGATGTACTTTGCCGCATTATCAGTAGCCAATCGTGGATGTTCTAATGGAACTCTGTATGGGAGGGAAGAAATGAGTCAATGGAAAGTAACAGGAGTCGATCGATCCGGGCGACGATTCAGAATTAAGACAAACAGCCGTTTACATGCTCACGGCATAAACCTCTACCGAGGCTCGGTGTGGGCTTGGACCGGCACCAAATGGCGACTGGTTAAGCGAGTATGGAACTGATTAAACGAGTATGAGGGTAAAGAAATGAGTGAAGACCATAACATAGAGCGTGTCCCTGAAGGAGTAGGGGCTTTGACTAAGGATGCTGCCTACGTCTGCAAAGGATGTTGGGAGGCCATAATCCACCTGTCCGACGACTTTGAGGAGATAACGCAGCAGTTGGAGGAGAGAGTCCACCAAGAGGAGCTAGTCTCCGTAAGTCAATGGAGAGGATTTACACGGGTTACCGGCCCTTGGTGGCTTTTTAGTGGTGCTTGGAGTCCCGGCTCCAAGCCTCAGTTTTCCTTCGAGGCTTGTGCCAAGTGCGGGTCAAAGCAAGGAGGAGACAGGTTTCCAGTGCTTGAGTGGAGGAAGGTTTCGCCGCTAGAACAACTAGCTAACACAAAAGGAGATTCGTGATGAGAGAAATAACAAGGAAAAGTGCAAATGCTTTCTACGACGGGAAGCGATATGGAAACGGAAATACTACTGTAAGTGTAGTGGGGGAGCAAGTCACCCTCTTACTGCATGGCAATCCTATTGCCCGGAGACAGAAGACAGGAAAGGAGGTCCAAGTTTCGGCTTGTGGCTGGGCTACGCCTACCACAAAAGAGAGGCTTAACGGCATCTCGGCCAGGGTGGGAGCTTGCATCTGGCAGGAGAATCACGTTTGGTATTGGCAAGGACCAGCTTCTGGTGGGGCTGTGACGCTCTTTCCAACGAGTGAGGGCCAGTGGACCACTATCCACTATGGCAGCAACTTAGAACAGCTTGCAAGAGCAAAGGAGCGTCAATATGAGTAGTCTAATCACTAACCAAGTACCCGAAGCTGATCGAATCAGTCGTAACGAGACACGGTATAGTAGCCAAGGCATTTTAGCCATACGAGACTGGGTAGAGATGTGGGTTCAGAGTTCTGACTTTGACCTTGGAGTAGTACCCCGAGAGAACCACCTTACCAAGCATTTCACTAGGGCAAAGCAGGCTCTATCCCACTGGTCAGTAGGAAACCCTCGGCACCACAGGCTCGATGGAACCTTCAATGCCCCGTTCTCAGTCAAGTATTGGACTGTTCCAGAAGAATACTCGAATTACTATGCGAGGCAAAAGACATTTGATGGCAACACATACGTTGGGCTGCGCAATCTCCAGGTAAAGGGATTAGTGGGGAAAGCGTGGGGAAGCTGGAGAGCAGTGAGCTTCCGTCCGGGGGGCGTGGAATGTACAAACTTGTGTCTCCCAAGCCCAGGGAAAGTGAAGAAGAGTGACTTGGAAGCTCTCGCGGAGAGAGCGGTGGGAGTTGAGCCCTCTTTGAGTAGAGAGATAGTAGGTCAAATAGCGGTGTTCTTCTACCTGAAAGGACACATAGCATGGGAAGCGCAACGGTACATGACCGCTAGTATGTGGGAAAGGATTGTCAACCAACTGGAGATAGATGCTGCCCGCTCAGGACTCACGGTAAAAGTGCTCAAGCGAAGAGTAAACCCAAGCAAACCGGCACGTACCAAGGAGGAGAAGATTGAAGGCTACCTCGAACACCTTGGGGACACTTCACAGCCGATGGAAGGAAGCAGCCGAACATGGAGAGGGCAGTGGACTCTTTCCCCCATAGAAGACTACTACACTAGGGAATGGCAGCGAAGGGAAGCGTGGGCCGAGAAGATCCGTGCTCTGGGAGAGGATGTTGACTCTCATGAAAGTTTCCCTGACTACTTGAGAAGATGTGCAGATGAGTTGGAGAGATGCCGTGTGACTTACAGAGGTGGGAATAAACAACCACTATGGAGGAAGGGATGAACATTGGTATGAGGGAACCCGTTAATGAGACGGCCTATAATACAGATGACCTTATCGCTATTGTGAAGGCTGGGTACGCAGTGTTCGGGGGCCAGGAGGTAGAACCGGAGAGAGTCTATTTCCGGTACTACATTCCAGGGAAAGCAGCCAAAGAGGAAGCGAAAACCTGCTTTAAGGGTTCTGCCCTGGTGAAAACAAAGCGGTACAGTAAGTCGGCTCTCGCAAAGGACAGAAGTGCAGTAGGCATCGAGTACAGCAAAGAGTTTCACCCCCTAGGAAGCTGCATCGGGGCGAGGGGTTCGTACTCGTCACAAGAGGGGAAGGGGAAGGGGCTGCACTTTTTCGTTGTTGAGCCCAAGCCCCAGAGGTTCTATGCCGAATCAGACCTCTTAGTATTCACTGCCTTTAACCGGGGGGATGCACCGCACGCGCTTGTCCAACAGATAGCATACAGGGCATGGTGCTGGGCTTACCATAAAAATGAGTTGGACCGTTACAGGGTTAGAAGCTGTGACTGGAGAAAGATCATTCCAGGGGCCGCATCGATGAAAAAGATAGACGAAGCCGTCGCGAAGTTGGGTTTGAGGTTTAACTCCTCTCTCCCTTCCCCAGAGGAAATAGGGGGGCAGAAAGCCATGGCCCTTAAAAGCGAGGAAATTCAGGAGGGCAGGAAGTTGGCAAGGATGCTTAAAAGAGAGGTCTTGAGCCATGAAGCGAACGCGGCCAACTATCAACGTCGGGCAGAGCGGTCGCGGGAAAAACTAGCTCTAAGAGAGACTGAGCTAATCGACCTTATCTGTAAGGCCAATGCACATGCTAGACACTTGAGAGGCGAAGAATGACCCACAAAACTGAACGGACCCAAACAGGGTGCGAGGAGAGAATACATGAAGTTGACTAACATAACTTATTACGACGATGAAAGCCTAATGGAGCTTTTAGAGTGGATTCGGGAAGTCCTAGAGAGCCCAGAATTTACGGAGCGGTACAAGAACATCTTCTCTATGGCGGATGACTACCAAGAGTTCAGCTATAGCAACTTGAAAGTCATGGTGTCTTATTACGAAGGAGAGGATGGCTGCTTTGCCAAGTCGAAAAAACCCTACTGGAAGCGGAGACACGGAGAAAGAGGACTTCACATAGGGATGAAGCGGAGAGGCAAGATGTACAAAAGCGAACTAGAGCAACTTGCGTCAGCAAAGACAGGGGTACTACCTTTTGAAGCCTCCCTTGCTTTTAGCCAAGCAGTTATAGACTCCCTCTTTTCTAACCTTCCTCTCTATAACCCCCATGAGATGAGGGCTTCAAACATCGTGTCACTTCCAGCACCGTGTCCGAACAACTCCATCCCTTTAATCAAGGTACACCCCAGAGCAAAGGTAGGGTCTAAGGTAAAGTGGCAAGCTCTAAGCACGTTTATGGAGTACACTAAACGCAAAGCCAACTACTATGGGCTAGCGCAAGAGTTCAAGTTGGCTAAAGAAAGGCTTTCGGCGTGCGGGGACTTAGTAGCCGCCTCTGAAGCGAGGTGGGATAGCGTTGTTAGTGGTGTCTCAAAGCAAAACAAGCTGGGCCTGAAAGAAGCACACGACAAAATGATTGAGTGGGCCAAAGAAGCAGGCTTGGATGGGGCGTAGGACATGGATGGACCCTTCCACTCGAAAAGCGGCAGAGTGGGAGGCTCTAGTAGACTGGGAGAAATGGGAGGAGGAAGGAGGCCACTGGGGCAGAAAAGCCAAGTGGTCAGAGAGGGATGGCGAGTGGAACTTTCTACTCAGCGTCCTCCCCTCTGAAAGCGTACCTATCTCCTCCCGAGAGAGGGACTTTTACGGATACTTACGGTTTTTACAGACCAGTTTGTATCCCGAAGCCGTTGAAAAAGGGACTGGTGTAGTCATTGGGGCGATGGAGGGGGACACGGTAAAGTCCCTTCGTACCCGCCTCAAGGCTGTAGCTGACAAGTACGAGGAGAGGCTAGAGCAAGACCTGCTCTGCCCTGTCCCTCGTCGCTACCCCGCGCCTCTGTCCTTTGCTAATCACAGCCGCAAGAGGGTCCATGCAGAAGACCCTCTTACTTATGTAAAGGGGTTTCTTGATGGCTCAAGAGACAACCCTCAGGCTGACAAAACACACACTTACCAAACTGGTTGGCTGCACGGGAGGGACTACTCAATAGGGAGTTGTCCTATTCCACAATGGCTAACCGATAACACACAGGAGGCCAGTAATGGCTGAAGTACAAGTAGAAACCCCATACGAAACAATCACAGTAGAAGCAGAGATTGACATCTCGGATTATCTCCAAAACCTAGACGTAGAGGTTGACTTCGCAGAGCACGTTGATGAAATAATCGACGCACTGAAAGACGAGATAGACCTAGACGAGGTTATCCCGTGTCTGGACGCCGATGAAGTGCTGAAGTGCCTCGACCAAGAGGACATTGTAGCCTTTGCTTTGGCCAACATGAAAGACTTGATGAAGCTCGCTTTTATTGAGTCTATGGGCAGAGAAGAGGGAGAGGCTGTCACGGCTGTGGCAGCTAAGTAGTTCTTCATGCACAGAAAAGTTTGACAAGTGACTAACTTTTTGGTAACTTTCATGCGCGAAGGGGCGGCGTGTTTCCAACAGCCCCAATAGGAGAGAGTGATGACACCCAACTTTGTTATACCGACAAGGCGACTAATTAGACAGGGCTCCAGCAAAGGAGTCCTTGGAACACTACGTTTGGAGGACGTGAGAGATACTCTAGCGAAGATAGAGAAGAAACAAGATCCCATTGACCACGATAGGAGCTTAAACCAACTCCACGTAGACCTTAACGGGGGTCAAATGACGGCTTCCTGGCTCAATCTAAACGGCATCTCCTCCGAAGAGATGCTCGTGAGCAAAATCGGGGCCGAGGGATTGGCAGGAGAGGTACTTCCAGCCCATTTCTTTGGGGGGCTTAAAACCCTTGCAGAAATGGACTCGGATGGTGAGAAATTAGCGACTATGGCATGGGCTAAGTTCGCTAATAAGTCTACCGAGCCTAGTTTTGTGCGCACAGTGAAGATGGCAGTTCCTGGTGGGCCAAAGGAAGGACGCCGAGTCATTCGGAGCCGACATTCCCAGTCCTACGCCACTTACTCTCACTTAGAGTTCGTCCAGGCCATGTTGGACAGTGGACACTATGGAAGTATGCCGGTCATTGACTGGAGTTTGAGTGACGCTGTAATCAGAGTTCGCTTTGCGGGTTGTAAAGAGGGTCAGATTGAACTCAACAAGCCTATTCCTATGACAGAGGGGTGGAACTCCGAGGTAGGTAAGCGGAAAGTAGTCCTGAAGGGAGGTATCTGGAAGCTAGTCTGCACTAACGGGATGGGAAGTTGGGACTCCAGGTCAGAGTTCTCGTGGATTCATCGCGGGGATTGTGGGAGAATTAAGAAAGGGGTCAAGGACGCCTTTCAGAACCTCCAAATAAGTTCGTCTGGTGTGCTGACTGCGTACAACGAGGCATTGGAAATCTCGATTCAAAATGCCTTCGAGTGGATGACTCAACAGCTTACCCAGCAGAAGCAGCCGCTCCATATTGTGAAAGCTGCACAGAACGCTCTTCACGACCCAACGACTACCCCAGGAGGAAAGTTGGCGTCGGTATGTGATGCAGTGACTCTTATCGCTCAAGATGCAACCAACATGATTGACCAGTACGAACTGGAAAGGTTGGCAGCGTCTATCCTTCACAAAGGCCGAGGCATTGCTCTTCGCCACAACGGGAAGATACCTGTAATTGCAGCGTAGGAGGGCAAAGTGGATCGTTTTGCATTTGAGTATGCAGAACGGACCCTTGATACCTTTGCAGGGACGGTAGAGTCTAAACAGTTCTGCCGTTCCTACGCGAAGTTTAGGTTCGTTCTAGGCATTTATGCCTATTGCGACTTTTCCTACCCTAAGATGCCAACAGTCAAAGCTGTGGCCTGTGCATGGGAAGATGCTCAGGTCGCTTTTACTGGGTACGGAGAGCCCGCTCTCCATGGAGTCATTCTGCAGATGTGGACGACTCTACCTGTGCATCTGAAGGACAGGTTTAAGGAAGCAATAGAGACAGGTTTCCGACTAGCGGAAGAACACACAGACCCCTCTGTCGCCAGGAGGTACTTGGCAGAGTGGAGAGAGAAACCAATACGAGATCCCGACTTGGGATTTAACCTACCTACTATCCTCCCCGTTACTGGACCTAAAATCCTGGAATGGGCGGAAGAAGAGGGCTTTGACCCTTTAGAACACGAAGAGTACCTTCGCTACTTAGAAGTAGAGGAAAGGAACTTTATACCGCAGCCTAAGAAAACAACTGGCCTCCTCGTCTTTGAGGGCGGCCAAAGGGAGAAGAAATGAGTGGAAGCAAGAAGATAGAGATGGTCCTTCCGCATGAGCTAGTGATTATAGGGCTAGACACGGAGGACAGAGAAGAACACCCCTTGTTCGACGAGAGGGTGTACTTACCGCTGGATGAGATGATGGTGCGCAATATCCGATGCTATGGCATCCAACAAGCTGTCCTCATCCGAAGGGAAGCAGGAGTAGCCTATGTCGTCGATGGGAGGCAGAGAGTACGAGCCGCTCGGGAAGCGTACAACCGTCAAGGAAAAGCTGGAGAACACCAAGTCAAAGTACCTACACAAGACGTGAGAGGAGATGATGCAAGAGTGGCGGGAATCATGATTTCCACGAACGAGATCCGTCGAGGCGATGAGGTCTTAGCTAAAGCTCTCAAAGCTGTCAGGCTACTTGATACTACTGGGGACATCCATGCTGTTGCTATTGCTTTCGGTAGGAGTCCAACTCAAATCAGAAACTGGCTTTCCCTTGCAGAAGCTGATTCGTCTATCCATGCAGCTATCAAGACTGGAGCTATCGGAGCAACTGCTGGCATTGAGCTAGCCCGGTATCCAAAGCCCGAACAAGCTGCTGCTGTGGCACGGGCCATAGGAGCTTCAGGTGGAAAGCAGGTGTCCGAGGCGGCGGCTAAGAAAGACAGACAGCAACAAGGTCATTCCAGTTCAGGGGGAGCTTCGTCTGCAACTGCTGCGAGTAGTAAGACGACTAACACTCAATCTAGGGCGCAGTCTGGGATTAAGAGGACGTGGATTAGAGACGCCCTAAAGACGAACGCTGGAAAGAACTTATCAGGTTCGCAAAAGGCGCTATTGAAATGGGTAGCTACGGGCGAAAGTTCCTCTGGAACCTGGTATGACAGCTTTCAGTCCGACGCGGAAATGGAAATGGAAGCGAAGCGTAGGGAGAAGAAGAAATGACAGATGAACAAAAACAGATCCTTACGCTCCTCAACGATTTAGTGGGGAACATGGAGCTAGGGGAAGACAAGGTGAGACAAGAGCTACGGGATATTCAAGAAGCAGTAAACATACTTTTGGCCTTTATGGTAGCGACTGGTAAAGGAAGCATCATGTTAGAAGACGAACACGCAAATCTACGGGCCTACAGGAAGTACATCGAAAACAACCTTGAACGTATCGAGCGTGGAGGCTGGACCCCAGTGTGCTTTGAGGAGTTTCTCATGAGCGAGGAACGTCAAATCTACATCGACTGCGAGTTCTGCAGAGCATCTACTGAGAGGGGGGAATAATGGGAATGGACACATATAGCGATTACTGTCAAGATGTAGCAGATACTGTAGATTACGTCATTCACGATTCTGGGTCGATGGATAGAGACGACTGGCACGGGAGGCTTCATGAGGCGGCAGAGTCCACAGCAACCTACTACTCCACCTGCTTGCAGATCCTAAAGCATAGCCGAAACGACGATGCCTTCTTCGATGTGTATGGGTCGGGCCACAGTCTAGGAGAATGTACGAGTGTAGGGGAAGTCTATACCAGACTTGCCTTTTACGCCTACCTTCAGGACTTAAACGATCAAGTACGGGGCTACCAAGACCACGATATAGCCTCAGTCCTTGAGTGGGAAAAGTGTACCGTCTGTGATGAGTACTTTAACCCAGGGGACATTTGTGATGAGAAGAGGGGGCTAATGGCTCTTTCTGATACTTGGTCCTGTGGAGACTGTATGGACGAATTGGAGGAAGAAGACGAAGAAGACGAAGAAGACGAGGAGGACGAGGGCTACCCGCTACGTGGCGGTAAACTTTATTCATGTAAGGGGAAGTTGAGTGACGACCCCGATTTACAAGTAGGAGAAGAGCATGTCAGCAATAGCTAAAAATCACGCCTTGGATGCGGGAGACTTAACAATGACCATATCGATGTTAGAAACGATGTATGGGCTACTTCACACCGAACAGCCTGAGTGCTGCGGGGAGGAAATGGACCTTGTTGTTCTAACGACATCAGGTCAGGAGAGAAACATTACAAAAGACGTCCCAGTAGTTATCCAGTACCTGACGACCCACTTATACTGCGAAGAGGGCAGTCAATGTGAGGAGGGGCAATGAGTAAAAACCTACGCGACCACGGACTAGGAAGCTCTGGTACACCTATAGCGGTTCCGAAGTGGAAGAGGGCCGACCAAGGTGGGCGGCCCGTCCTCTGCCCAAATTGCAAGGCAGAGCTATGCGAAGTTGAAGTTATGATGGAGAACAAGCTGCTCAAGGGTGGGGTGGGAAAGGCTCACTACCTCGGATGCCCTGCATGTCCATTTGCGAGCCCTACTATGGTGGTGTCATGCGAGAAAGCACAGAGCGAGTAAATAAGGTGATTCTTTTAGAAGTGAAGAGTGGAAAGATACGTCGTCTTCCTTGGTACAAAGTTTTCGTTAATGAAGAAGGCTACCTGTTCATACCGGACGGGCCAACGGGAGACTTTGTGTGGGTCCAACTTGTAGGCCAACCATGGCTCAATGAGAGTGCAGAAGCCTAATCAGTTATGCCGTGGAGGGAGGTCAGCCCCTCTTATCCGCTCTGCATGTATCAGAGTCTTGGGTGGTTTAGTTTTTTCCCATACCAAGGGCCGAACTTCGAGGGCTGACCTAGCCTTCGTGACATCGAAGTTCAGCGATACGTCGGCTAGTACGGAAGTCGTGAGGGAAGCTGCTTGAAGCGACCCTTTCCGTACACCTTTTTAATCAACCGGGGGCAACCCCAATACAGGAGGTATTGTGAATCTCACAAACCGAGTAGCAGAGAGCAGAAAGCAAAACCGAAACCTCTACCTTTGCGAGATTGAGTTCGTAGAGGACATCTTGGGGGCTCAGCCCAAGACAGAAAAACTCCTCCGTGGATGGTTGGAGGCCAAACTCAATCGAGAGGCGAGAGAGGCAGCGAGAAAGGGACAAACTCCTCCGTCCGAAGAGCGGTTGGAAGAGCTTATTCAGAGTCACCTAGAGCGGCTATTCTCAAAGCCTATGGACGAGACGATCGAGGAAGAAGAAGAGTACGCTCACACGACGTTCTTCTTTGACGAGATTGGACCATACCTTGGAGACTACGCGGTGAATGCTTGCTTCCGAGAGATGTTAGTCTGCTTAGGCATTACTAGCAGCCCGAAGAAGAGAGGGTCGAAGCAGACCTTTCAGCATTTGATGTTAGCAAGGGCTTGTCATCCCGATGGAACCCTCGTAGAAGGAGACAAGACCAGTCACCTTCATTTCTACCGTGATGGACAGTGCCTCAAGGAAGTCGATGGGTTCATGGAGATGACAGGGAACGTCTCGAATGCTCAAGGCAAGATGAGTATCATTAAGCGGCACGACTTCATAGAAGGCGCACGGCTTCGCTTCGTGATAGACATCCAGGCGAATCTTGAGTCCAGCCGGTCGAAGACCGTACTTGGAGATGAGGAGGTGATAGCAGTCCTCTCAGCCGCCCAGACCAACGGTCTAGGAGCGTGTCGGGGAATGTCCCATGGACGATTTAAGCTCGTTCACTTAGAAAGGCTTACCAACAACCCCTACATCAAAGGGACCAAACCTCCTGGGATGGGTGAAAAGGAAGAGAAGTCCAAGAAAGCCAAGCCCTCCAATGGGGCAGGTAAACCTATAGCTACTAAAACAGTCATCCGTCGAGTCGCTAGGTAGGGAGTAATCAAATGGTAAGGCGCTGCGCTAAATGTGGACAACCTCATGTATCTGACAAGGAATGGAAGAATACTTGCTTTCCTTGTTGGAAGAGCCAGAAGGGGTATGCCCCGACAACAGGGGATGAAGCCTACATGGCGCTACAGGAAGCCTACGCAGAGTTGGAGGGGCGGAAAAAGCCGTCCCCTCCTCCTCCTCCTCCTCCTCGTGGCGCAGCGTTGAGCCAGGAGACAATCCGTGACCTTATTGTCTTGTGTCACCCAGACAAGCATAAGGATAGCCCTAGAGCTACTCGGATTACTCAATGGTTAATAGACCAAAGACATTAAGACGGTTCACGTCATCACATCTCACGCCCATTCCTTACGACAAACCGAACCCGCACATTCCAACACAAATCTTGCCCATGCGACGCGCCGACCCCATACTCACCTCGCCGTTTCAACACGACTTGCCACGTCGCGTCCGCCCGATCCCCGCCCGCCCCGTCCATACCGTTACGACATCACGAGTCGATTCTGTCCGTGACCTGGCGATCCATTTCGACAGACCAATCCGCACCAAACCTATCCCAACCTATACGACGGGTCGGCATCATTACATCACGAATCTTTACGGTACGACAAGCCGTGACAGGCCGGAACCATCTGGGTCTGCTCAAGCCACAGCGACGGTGCCAGCCCAACCTATACTGCACGAATCTAGCCGGTACGACATGCCATTTCATGCCCACGCGACTAACCAAACCATATCTAACCCTTACAGAGCGACATTCCTGCCCAATCCAATCCATTACGACATGCCTTTCCGTGACAATCCGTGCCGACTCCCTGCGACGGACCTTACCAATACATCACGAATCTAGCCGTGCCACCTCAGACCGTTCCGCCCCAGCCCAGTCTGGCACCTGTGACGCAAAAGGGAGTATCGACCACCGAACCTCGGTCGCCAAATGAGTTTCCAATGCCATTCAGACATCAGCATCACGCATACCCTCTGCGTGAAAAGCCCCGACCCAGGAGAGAGCAAGGGCCGGGGCTGCAACACACAGGAGTAGTGAACTGCAGAAAGTGAACCCTGCGATGAGATTTTATCCCGATGTGCCTCAGTGTCAACATTAACAGCTACTTTTTTCCGTTGGTTCCTTTTCTCTTTTTAGATCTCCGGCACTTTTCTACCCTACCTTCCGCAAGAGGTCGAGGGGGGAGTTCTTGGCCTAGTTCCTTGAATACGGCTTCCCGAGCAAACGACGAGGCCGTGCAGCCAAGTTCCTTTATGTGCCCGTCGAAAACTTCCCATTCTTCTGGCGACATGAGAAAAGAAAAAGGAACACTACGGCGCTTTTCCCGTGGGATGCGGGGTCTACCCCTTGGTCTACCCTCTGTAGTTTTAGTCTTGTCTTTCACTCGCGCAGGGGGCTCCCAGGAGTCAAGTTGCTTGTACACACTATGGTCAGGTTCCTGTTCTACCTTCTGCGGGCGAGGTTCCTTTCCTCTTTCCCTCCTGGTTGGGACTCTGGCTCGTACAAGATGTCTAGCTAATTCTTTCATTCTGCCTCCGTAGTACGTTCAGTAAGACCTTCACTCACATTTAGCGCCTAGTGGATAATACACTATATGTGCAATGTTGCAAAAATTTGTGCTCAGGATAAGAGTCTGAAAACGCGGAGGGAACAGTGCCTAGAAACGACAAACACCGTTACGACGAAGCTGTAGAGCTTTCATCTATAAAATCTCCGGCACTTGGAATGGACATCGACTATGACCCGGACGTAGACGAGTTAAACAACCCGGACGTAGAAGCACTGGGGGAACCTCCTCTTTTGGGAGTTCGTCCAAAGCCATCAGACATGTTCGGAGAGGAGGCTGAAACCTTCGGTCGAGCAACGAGTCCTAAACTCTATGCACAGGCTGCTCAGTTCCCTACGGCTGTTCAGTTCCGGGTATGGCGGTGGGAGAACGGTGTACCTGTAGCCCTTGGTGCTATCGGGGCGGAGTCAACAGAGGAAGATTTTGTCCGTCAATTCTATAACGCCATGCCTGTAAAAGGGGAGGGACGCTTCCAGTTTCGAATGCGTCCTATCGATATACGCGGAAAGGAGCTTGGAAAGGAGTTCACTATCAACATCTCAGAGCATCACTCCACTGTAGCTAAGATAAGAGCTAGAAAAGAGGCAGAAATGGATTCAGGGCGCGATGGCTATGGCTACGGACGAGGGGATGTAATCGTCCAGGGAGGAGGCGAGAACGGAGGAATGTATGCCGAAGAGATGGGCAGGATGTTCGAGCAAGCCGTGGAATCCGCAGAGCGAAGGACAGAGGTTCTACAAGAAACGTTGGAGCAGGAAAGAGAAAGGTTACGCGCAGAAGAAAAGGTCCGCGCAGAGGAAAGGGTGTCTACTGCTGAACGCTCTGCCACCGTCGTCCAGACAATGACGGAGAAGTTGATGAACAGTGACCGCCTTCGCTCCGATGAAGCGATGAGGTCACAGAAAGAGCACGGTACTGTGATGATGAACACGATGACAACTGTGTTCCAACAGCAGCAAGAGGCTCAAAGAAACATGGCGGAGAGGATGCGGCAGGAGGATGCCAGAAGGCAGACCCAAGACCGCGAGTTCTACGACCGTCAGAGACAAGAAGTTGAGCTACAACGCCAGCGAGACAGAGATGATTACGAACGGCAGAAAGGCGAACGAGAAGCCCAACGTAAGCACGAGATGGAGCAGCTAAAAGTTGATGCCGAGAGGCGTAAAGGCGAAGAGCAACTCCGTGTAGAGCAAGAGCGAGAGCGCATTCGAGGCGAAAGGGACCGATGGAAACAAGAACTCGAAGAGAAGCGCCTTTCAGATCAGCGGGACTGGGAGCGTCGGCGCGAAGAAGAAGAGCGCCGTCGAGAAAGGGAAAGGAGCGAGTGGGAAAGGCGAGAAACTATCCGTCGAGAGGAGTCAAGCCGCGAGCAGGACAGGCGTAAAGAGGAGATCCTACTTCAGCAAAAGCAAATGGAACTATCCTCCGAAAAGGATCGCCAGCACGCTGAACGCATGATGGAGATGTCCCGAATGGAGCGCGAGTCCCAGCGAGAGTCCCAGATAAATAGAGAAAAGCTGGAACGCGAAGCTCGGGAAATGCAAGATCGGGATCGCCAGAGGCAACATGAAATGGGCCTTAAAGAAATGGAGATGTCCAAAGACCGCGACAGAGAGCACCAAGAACGCATGATGAAACTACATTCCACTGGAATGGGTGGCCTCAAAGATATGCTCGGGATGGAAACGCCGGAACTACTCTCCCGCATCTTCGGTGCCGCCGATGGAGAGGGAGGAGGCTGGTCGGAGGCAATACCTAAAGTGCTGGGAAGCCTAGCAGAGATGGGGAAAGTAGCTTTATCTCAAGCCCCGCCCCCACAAGCTGAAGCGCCTGTGCGACGAGCAGTGAAGCAAGAAAGACAAGTCGCCATTCAAACTCCAGAGGGGGTCAAGATGATCCCGGCCTCTCTATTAGAGCAAATGCAAGCTCGGATGGCTGAAGAAGGTCAAATACCCCTCCCTGATTTCCCTCTCACACCCCCTCACATTGATGAGGGACTTGACCTCCCTATCTCTACTTCTGAAGATAAAAAGGAACCGACAAGGGAAGAGAGCGACTTCGAGAAAGGGAGTAAAGTAAACACCCTCAAGAGGGCAAAGGAAGCAGGGGTAAGCCTACAAGACCAGAAGAAGGCCAGAAAAGCAGCACGGAAGCTGGTAAGCCTTGCGGCGAGCAGGCCCTCAGAAGATTGGGCAGGCTTAACGATAGAGGCAGTTGGAGATTGTCCTGAACTTTACCCGTACATTAAAGCTGTGAGTGTCTATGCTGCTCTGGCTGAAGCTCAAGCTGATGAAGAGATAGCACTTAGAATCGTGGATGCTCTAAAGGAATCAGGTCTCACACCCCCTGAAATCGCTTACACAGAAGAAGAGTGGGAAGCTCTCCAAGGAGGCGGAGATGAGGTTTAAGTTTGAAGGCACGCTCCAAGAATTTCGAGCCCTTATAGGAAGAGGCGAGGAGTCATTTGACGCCTCGGACCCGTTAGAAGCTAGCAGTTATGCGTTGCAAGGCTACGACCCTCCTTTGGGAGAAGTCTTAGGGGATGAGGAAAACGTTATCCCGATGACTGGGATCAAGTCAGTGGTGCCTCCCCACCCCCCAGAGACTGCAACTCCACTAGGCCAGATCACGGAGGAAGAGAGGGTAGCTGGTTTCGCTCACTTCAAGTCTTTCTGTGAGTCCTGGTGCGAAGGATTTGGCATCGAAGGCGCTGAGCAAGTAGACCGGGAAACTCTCATGCAGGAACTTGGAAGAAGCAGGTGGGTGAGAGCTATCTTGATCTTGGCTTACGAAGAGAAGTCTCTACAGTCTCTAGTCGCAAAGGCCGTTGCTGAAAAGAGAGCAGCCTTCGAGGAAGAAGGGTGGTGGGATTTTGTTGACCAACTATCTTGCAACTTAGTTCAAGTAAGCCATAGGGGATTCCCTGAACTTGCTGGGGCATATGATTACTCAACTCGCTGGAGAAGGAGACTTGAAAATGAATAGTGAAGCTTTAATAGGTTACGAATGCGCTCTTACTGGGCTTATAGGAGAGCCGGGAATCGATGACGACCGAGATGGGATGGGGGATGTCCCTGTTGGATGGACCCGAGTCCAATTCGTGCGGAGGCAGTACAACCCGAAGTGGATACTGATTCAGCAGGTAAAGAGGCATATGATTGAGTCTTTGCTCCAACAAGTCCCACCTGACCTCCACGAGTTCCAGCAATACGCAATTAGTGTGCAGGTAGAAGCACAGTTCCACTCTTTGGAAGAGGAAACTCCTGTTTATCTCCCCGATGTGGACGAGACGGTCTATATTTCTGATTCTGCGGAGATTGTCGATGCGCTCAACGAAGTGCGCTCTGGATTGGGTCTTCAACCTCTGCCCGAGGAAGAGGAAGAGGACGAGGATGAGTCCCCTGAGCAACCGCAAATAGAGAGCGAGGAAAGCGAGGAAAGCGAAGATAAGGACGAGGAGTAGCTCGACGTAGCACCCCGGTTTTTGGTTGTTCTCGCAAAATGGTTGTAAGGTAGCGCAGGAGGTTCCATGTCGGAACAGCGACTACCCGTTTCAGAACTGGACACCGCGACCAAGGAAATGGACTTAGGCTCTGCAAAGGCTTACCATCTTCCTGATTGGCACCAGATGAGCCATCCCCAGCGGTTGAAGGTGATACGTCAAATAGCCATGATGCGGGGAAGGGATCCTCGCATTTCTAAGCTGGCTGTCTCCGTTTTGAGGAAGTCAGGAGCTAGGCCCCGGAACTATGAAGACCAAGCTGCTGCTTTATTGAAGTGGGTCCAAGACCCCAACAACTGCTATTACGTTAATGAACCAGGGGAACGCCTACAAGACCCAATCTATACGATCGAGGCGAAGCACGGAGATTGCGATGACCAGGTGCTCCTTCTCTGTGCGATGTTTGAAAGTGTAGGACTAAGCTGGCGTCTCTGCCTATGTGGGAAAGGCCCGAACGGTGAGAAAGTTCGATACATTGAAGGAGCAGATGTCCCTGGGGGAACAAAGTGGGTCCACATTTATTGCGTGGTGGGAACACCCCCTTTCCGTCCTACACGGTGGTACTATTGCGAGCCTACTATAGAAGGGGTGCCACTAGGTTGGGACGTAATAAGCGGAGACAGATCCTATATTCCTGAGGCAGCACGGAAAGCACACGACAAGCGGGGCACGGGGCCGATCCAGGTAGTAGAACCTGGGAAAGCACCTTTAGGGTTCAAACCTCGCCCGCACTCTGGAAGTCCTGCTTATAAAGCTGCCTACGGGCAAAGTGCCCTGGTTTCTGCTGTCAGCGGAGCCGTGGGGGAAGAAGTAGAGAGTAGCACTGGCCAGATGGATTGGAAGAAAATCATGGCTGCAGTTGCTACAGGTGTAGCGGTATCTGTTTTTGCCCAGTTGACTTTAGATTGGGTAAGGGGAAAAGGGATTTGGGAAGGCGGAGGTTCAATCCCCATCCGACTAGCCAGAGGCCGAGGGTCTGTACAAGACAGTAAGTTCTCCGCGCCATCACCTTTTTCTCGTTAGGGTGTTCCTATGGCAGAAGACCCTAAACACCCGATTCTCTATAGAAAGACGAAGCCCTCTGAGCTAGAGCAACTGGCAGGGGCAAAGGATAGGACTCAAAGGCCAGACGTAGAGACTTGGGCAGGAACTGCCGGATTCGACCCCTACGAAAGCATCAATCTGGAGATTATTCCTATCAATCCGCTGGCAGTGATTTGGGCAGGGGACACTGCTTACCTCCGCGAAGAGGCTGCCAAAGACCCTACAGGTCGTCTTAGTGAAGAAGTCCAAGCAACTAGGGGGGTTAACTACGGCATCCTATCCAAGCTAGGTCGCAGCGAACTGCTTATCGACTTCCGAAACAAGATTCTCTTGGCGACTGAGGGGAGGGATCTCCCTATCATAGAGGTAGGGAAAAACAGATTTTTAGTTGCCTCTGGGTCAATGACAGATCCGCTTGGGGAAAGCATTTATCCCCTCGCAAACAATGGTAAGCTACACAATACCGCATTGATGGGAATACTCGACGCAGCGTTAAAGAAAGGAACTTGGGACATAGCCAGCAAAAGGTGGACTGGAGTTCTCATCTTTTACCTACCTTTTCAGGACTTACGCGATGGAGAAGACGCTACAGAAGCCGCGAAGTTAGCTAACTACCTCTGTCCCTACCGAGGGAAAAAGAGGGGATGTCCAGGCAAGAGCTTCCTAAGGGATCTACGCTCAGTAGCAGAGTCCTTAGCAGAAAAAGCTTCTGCTAGGGGTTATTCTGAGTTCGCACAGGCCGTTCGAGGGATGAGGGAGCACCTGGATGAGATCCCCATTGGTTTCCAGGGTTCGGCTGAGGAGGTGCTAGAAGAAGGCTTTTTAAGAGGTGGCCCTGGAGTAGATAAACTCTATGGGAGTGCAGCCCACCTTCGCGGCCTAACAACAAACAGATTGGGACTACGTTCAACTTTGCACCCGGCAATTGACACCACAAGAAAGGGAAAGCACGAGCGCAAAGAACGGATTTACCGACTCTCTGCACCTGCGGTGGAAAAGACCCTCGCTGAACTTTACGAGGCGAGTGTAGCCTCAGGGGACCAGGAGCAAGCCGACCTTATCGCGAAAGCAGCCGAAGGCATGACTGCGCAAGGGTACAAAAACATAGATGAAAAAGAGCTTGTTAAGTTCGAGAGTAAAATATGGCGTAAGGCAGCTAAGAAGGGAAAGGGTAGAGCCCCTACTTTCACCCTGCCCCTAGCTGTGCCTGCAAAAGTTCCTGGCCACCCGAAGGCTGTACTCCGAACCACTCCTATTAAATCTATCGCGTTTACGCTGTATGGGATCGATCCAGAAGATGCGGAGGAGATAGAAGTTCCAGCTTATCGAGTCTTGCACCAAGCAGGTCCGTTTTCTATCGAAGACATCCAAAGGGTACTGGAGGAGATAAGAAGATCTGCGCCTCCGCCAGACGACGAAGAAGGGCCGATGAAGTTCAATGAACTCTGGGCTCTGCGGCGCTTCGCTGCCCGTAAGCTAGACTTGTTTTCCTATACTGCTGCCTGGGGGAAAAGGGGCTCACCTGTCCCTATTACCTTGCTCGCTACAATCAAAGTAGACCAGAAGATGGCGACTGCATGGCAGCACTTTGGACTACCCAAACCTTACGAGCTAACAAAGGATTTGGGGCTCTACTTTAGTGAAATCTCCATCCCGAAGGTGCCTAGGGTAAACATCCCGTATGTGGCAGCTTTGGATAATGTATGGTCTGATGTCGATACACAGTCTGGGCTCTACCCTCAAAAGATTGGAGGGAATCAGTACAAGCTGCTCCTCACCAACCTGATGCGGATGTCTTTTACCTCTAAACGACGCCTCTCTTTAGATGGGATTCCTCGTAAAAGCCTGTTTTCTGTCCAGAACGTCTCACAGATGCAAGACTATAAGGATGTACTTGAGCGCCTTATCGAGAAGAACGCAGAAGCTAAGTCCCCTCGGTCCATGGAGGCATTGAGGGAGTCAGCCTACTACTATACGATTTATGACGGGATAGCTGGTTCATTCGGACCCAAGAAAACTCCCCCTGGCGTGCGAGGAGCACGGTATGGGTACACCGCATTAGGTGGAGGGAAAGGTCGAGCTAAGAGGACTTCCGAAGGAAAATACAAAGGACCAGGAAACCTTCGCTGGGGAACAGAGACGATGTTTGCCTGGAAAAACATCTTCTCCTTCGCGGATAGGGTCTGCCGTACAGTAGAAGGAGCCTGCGCTGAAGGAAGAGTGTACCGAGAGAAAATCCAAGGAGCAGATATTGCTGAGGCGATGGCTCAGTTTGGGATTCATGGGACTCCAGATGACTTTGAAGCTCTTACAGACCTCCACGACGCATTGAAAAAGGCCCTTGGAGACAGTCGGGAGCCATACTATACCCATCGAGCTTCCACAGGGGAGCTAGAGAGTGGACTTGAGTCTCCCTACTTGGACGTGCTGAGGGAAACAGCCAAGCCTAACTCTTACTATGGTAGGAGGAGCCGAAAGCCTAGACGGAAGAGGCGGGCAAGACGTAATACTTTGAGGGACACAGAAGAGGCCCTTGCGTACTTGAGGAAAGGAACTCCCGAGAGCGAAGAAGCAGTTGAAAGGCAGCTTGCGGCTCTGGCACAACGAGAAAGCCCGGAGGATTGGCTCATCACAGAAGATAAGGTGAACGAACTCTTCCCTCGTGAGGGCAAGGCTCGACAATGGGAACTCCAAGAGAGACTCCCTGCTTTAACGCACTTCGATTTAGTCTCACGGGCTGGGCATCTTCCTCCACCTGAAGAAGAGGTGAGAAGTGAGCTAGAGTCTGGAGCGATGCCTTTCTCGGGAGAAGCAGCAAGAGCGTACATAGGCAAAGAGGCCGAGTTATCTCTGCAAGAGACGCAGGCGATGCTGCTAGAGCAGCGGAAGAAACGGCAATCTCCTTATACCATGCAACCTTCGTCTGCAATCTGCAAGAACTACAGACGCAAAAAGCTTACAACTTACTCCGTGCCTAGTGCTGTGTGGAATAACGCAGTGAAAAACAAAGACATTGTGCTTTGGATCTCGCCATTAGGTTCGCCTCCCAGGGTCATGACAGTAAGACGGGGAACACACATCGACTGCGACATGGTATCCCAAGACCCTGCTGAAATGGGTGAACTGCTTGGCCGAGCCCTCCAGTCTTCTTTATATTGGCTAGTTGAGCGAAGGGCGAGACGGATTCACAATACACGCCTTTGGGTCGGAAGAGCAGGAGACACACATCTTTATTTAGCGTGGCAGCCGGGAGAAGATGTTTCCATTTCTCGAGTTATGGGCAACTTAGCCGAGGCCCAGAAGAAGTCTGCTGAGTTCTCTAAGCCGATAATGAGCCCAGGTGAAGCAGAAAAGGAAGTGGGTCGATATGATAAAGCTGTCCGTAAGCTATTTGGCTACCGGCCCAGAAGGGGTAGGGGGTCAACTAGAAAGAGCAGGGAGCCCAGGGAACTTTCCTCTCCAGGGGCGCGGTCCCCAGGTCGAAGAGACTGGCAGAGTATCTCAACAGGCGACCTTATGGAAGGAAGCGGTGAGGAGGATGAGTAGATCCTCTAATGCGGAGGTCAGCAGGCTGGGTTAGGTTCTTTCTACTGGAGGAAGGATGGCCCAAGACCTATTTGCATCGACGCTGAGTGATAAAAGGATTGAGTATGCCTATGGAAGGTGTATCCAGGCAAGGGACTCCCAGAATCAGAGTTTTGCGGATACAGGCTACCGAGCGGCTCTTGCCAAGGACAGGAAGCTACTTATAGCTCTGGAGAAGATGGCAGAATCTACATGTAGGTTGCAAGAGGACCAGATGGGTCGATTGATGCGTTCTCCTGATGCAACTCATATTGAATCACGAGGGACAACGCAGCACCAACTTTGTCGAGAGGCATTTAAGCTATGCGATGAGGGGAGGCCAATTCGGAACTTCGAGTGGATCTATGGTGCAGCAGCATGGCTGTGTGGGTACAACCTCTAATGAATAACGGTGTTCCAGAGAGCAGCGCCTTCCTCGGACCTAATGCCGCGTGGTTAGAGGGAGAAGGAGATGACTATGTGTTTTCCCATGTCCTTGCCGAAGGAAAAAGAGTTCTTTCGCGGCACTTGAGGGAACGCGCCGCTTTCCTTGAGTCGGGGGAAGCTGGGCCAGACCTTTTGATACAAGAAATAAAGCGTCAGGTAGCAGAAGCAGGGGTAAATGGAGATTTGGTAAGAGCAAAGGACTTAGCCGACCTTGCCTTGGATTTGCTGTATGCAAAGGAGAACTGTCGCAGGCTCATGTAGCACCCTGTTTTGGTTCACCCCCTTTCTTCTTGTACAGAACAGCGGTATTTAATCTTCGACACGATCGGAGTGACAATGCCTAAGAAACCCCAGATCCTCTCCCAAAAGCAGAAAGATCTGATTGTCCGAGCGAAGCAGGTGGAAGTAAGCCAACTTTCTCGTCAGCAGCCAGCTTTGGTGGCTCAGGCGATCAAACTTGCTCCGCCCACACCAAAAAAGAGAGCGCAAGAGATTAGGTGGGCACGGAACAGTGTTACCCAGTTACTTCACTCCCCCATTCTTTCTGAGGCGACGACAGGGCAACAACTTGCAAGTGCTACGGGGAAGCTAAAAGATCTCGTCCACCGCTCAGCTAGAAAGAGGGCTTTAGCTAGGTCAACCAGTGTAGGACTCCGGCCCGTCTCTCGGGGAGAGGCCCGAAGACAGGCTGTAATAATTGGGCGAAAGTTGGACGGACTCCGACAAACACTTTTAGAGCAAAGGGCCTTGCGTGTACAAGCTAATACACCAGCCTTACGCCATGCCTTAGCAACTCGGCTTACTGTAACGCAAGCGACTATTGCCTCTCTTCAGTACAGATTGAGTCTTCTCCAAAGAGGGAAATCAGTCATTACGCACAAAGCTATACCTGCCCAGCACCTCCACAATAAACTCCCTGAACTAAGGCTACCTCGTGCTTTTGCCCTGCCTGACAGGAGCAAAGTTACCCCCTTCATCCGACTAATAGGAACAGCACGTCCCAGGAAGGAGGGGGAAGCAGAAGACTGCTACCGAGGGGTCATCAAGGCATATACTAAGAGGGCTCTTCTTCGATACGTCAGCAAGGCCCCTAATGGTATAGGTACAGTTGCAGCAGTCCAAGAAGCATTAACACATGACGCTCCAGCCATTGAAGAGGCGGCCAATTCTTGCGCAGTTCCTGCTGACTCCCTTTCTACTGTGATGGACGCGCCTCTTGAAGATGCAGCTTTGGATGTAGAAGAAGCCGTTATTGACTTCCCACCTGCTCCGTCAGAGTTCGTTAGGAAAGGCTGGGTTGCATCCGGCAAAGAAGAGGCTCAGAAAGCTGTAGGGCAGGCCCAAGAGGAAGAACTGGCTCTTCAAGCAGAAGGCATTGATCCCCTAGATGAAATTGAAGCGGGGGCCGCCGTAGAGAAACCTTTTTATGAAACCCAAGAGTTCCTCTGGGCCGCTGGAGCCGGAGTGGTTCTTTTACTTCTCCTAAGAAGGTAATTATGGCAGGAATAAGCAAACTCTTACCCATTATTACCCAGCTTGGGCAATACCTAAAGGCAGGAATGGACCACTACGCTGACCTTCGCTCAGCCGGAGGTCAGGCGACTCCTGAAATAGTAGCTGCCTTCCTTTACGCTAAGATGGAGTCATGGAAGCCTACCGTCCAAGACGCCGAGATTTTGGACGATGAAACTAGAATGGCCGCAGCCCGCTTTTTAGCCGGGGTCGCCGTAAACCTTGCAGGAGCATAGGATGTCCCAAGACTTAACGATAGAAGAAGAACGAGCTATATTCTACGGAGCCCTTACAGGGTATGGAGCCGCCTCAACTGCCACCTCGAAGCCCCAGCTATCTCGGGGAAGCACAGATCCGGCCGTAATAGAACTACAAACCCTCCTAGTGTCGAAGGGGTATAGCATCGGTACAGCGGGAATAGACGGCAAATACGGAGGAGACACAGAAACAGCAGTCAAGCAGTTCCAGACGAATAGTGGCCTGTCTCCAACTGGGGTAGTGGATACCTTTACGTGGCAGGCACTTCTTCCAGGGAGTACCGGAGGCGGAGGGCAGAAAGCCATAAACGCCCTGGATGACTTCTTCAAAGGTCTACAGCAGGGAATCTCAACTGTCGGCCCACTGTTTACTACTCCCCAGACTGGCGCTATTCCGCAGTCTACCACAACAGCAGCGGCGACGTCTCCCCCAACACCTGGTACTCCTTGGGGGACCATCGCGCTTGTTGGTGGAGGGGTTGTTGTTCTGGGGCTTCTAATCTGGGGAGGGAGCAAGCTTATTGGTGGAGGTGAGTAATGCCTTACGGTCATACCGGAGATCGAAGTCGGCGGTACGCCGCTCAAGTAATGCTAACTCGCTACCAGCAGCAGCTAGATGTAGGGGATCCCTACGGCCAAAATCCCTGGGATTCTATCACCTTTGCACCACAAACGGCAGAGACAGTGGCAGCCGCAGGTAGTGGAGTTAGTGCTGGAAATGTAATAGGAGCCGTATCAGGGTCAGCAGCTACTGCCCTTAGTGCAATCCTCGGCCTTGCCGGAGCAGGGAGACAGGCTAAACAGCAGCGGGAGCATGAAGCAGAGCTTTCTCTTTTCAACCTTCAAGCTGCTCAGGTAGCCGCTGAAAGCAATGAAGCCCTCGCTGCAGCCAATGCAGAAGCTCAGAAAGCCGCTGCTAAAAATGCTGCCACTTATGCTGCGTATGGCTTAGGGGGGCTAGTCGCTGTAGGACTTATCGGAGGGATAACAGTCATCCTCGTTAAACGGATGCAGGCCCAGTGAGGTACTTTAGGCCATCAACCCAGTTCATCGCTGGGAACAGGACAGTTGGCGGCCCGTGGTACGGTGAGGGAGAAGTTCCAGAAGGTGAGGCTCAAAAACCCAATACACTTGAGCAAATAACGAGCTACATCCCTGCCATTAGGGGACTGGTATTTGGGGAAAGCGCAAGGGAGGAAGAGGCTCGGCTACAAGAAAGGATCTTAAACTACGAAGAGCTTGCCCGGAACTCAGGTGGACTAATACGAAACGCCTACTTGATGGAGCTAGACAAACTCCGTGCTCAACTCCTCGTCGTGCAACAGAAAGCGGGAGAGGAAAGGGATGCTGCTGCTTTAGAAGGGACGACTAGGGCCGCTGTTGCTGTGGGGGCTGTTGCCCTTGTTGTAGTTGCTCTCGGGATGGCGTTTAACCAAGTCCAAAAGGCACGATTGTTACAGGCTAAGATTAGAAAAGAAGAGGTGTAGCTTGCCCCCTTTTCTCGTAGCTAATCCCCCAGAGCCGCAGAGTTATAGCGTTGGCACTGGGCTTACTTCAGCAAACCTGATTCTAGCCTACCCAGAGAGGCTATGGGAATCGCGGGGGCCGGAGTTTAAGGAAAGACCACCAGACGCAGCAGGTGCTGTAGCTGTCTCTACTGGGTTGAAGTCAGCAGCAGACGCTCTTCGCTCTCAGGCTCGGGGCTTCCGTCCCATCTTGAAGCTAAATCAATTTACAGACTTAGAGTACCAGACTACGATTATGGCAGGAATAATCGTGCTTAATAGCGTAGGAATCTACCCCTGGTCAACGATCAACACCAGCGCCTTTCCTCCTCTCTACTTCACTAAGGGAAAGCAGCGAGACAATTCTCTCAAGATACTCACTGAACTGGTTGTGCAGGCTGCTGCAAAGAATGGGGACTACATCCAACCTTATGCAATTGTAGCCAGTGAGTACGTCCGGAAAGCAGTGATTGATGCTTACTTACAAGTTCCTGCCTGGGCCATGCGGGGAATAATGCTTACCGGAGAGGCTATTGAGAACCTAAAGCTCCGAGGAAGCGTTGAGGGAGGAGTAAGTTCGGCTCTTAGCGCGGCCTCTTCAGTCGCGGCTCCCATCTTCCCTATAGGGACCATTGTTGCTGCTATTCTCGCGCCAGTGGCAACGGGATTAGGAGTACACGCTGCCACTGTCAAAGTAGAATTGGGTCGGGCTGAGTTGCAACTTCCCGAGTTTGTGGCGATGTATGAGCAAGGGATGGAGGCGAGGGCCTCTTATGCACAATACCGAAAGGCGATGGAAGCAGCAGAGAATGTAGAAGCCCAAGCTGCTCTTATACAGAAAGAGGCAGAAGCTACCACAGAACAAACAGCAAAGAACATTGCTAGAGCGGTGGAGATAAGTACATGGTTGGCGGTTTCTGGTACAGGAGCTATGGCAGCTATCTGGATATATCGCCGCTGGCAGGAGAAGGAGTGACCCCATGAAAATCGATAAGAACCTGGACTTGACGTCAAAGCAGATGAATCAAGGAGTCCAGGCATATGAAGACTGGCACTGGGGAGTTCCGACCAAGAAAGTAGTAGACTGGAACGATACGGACATGCCCCCCATGCTTATTGAATGTGGGAGGCTTATTCGTCTTCACCTTAGGATGCCCCGAGGAAAAGGGAATCGAAGCCATCCTAGGCGTGCCAGAGATACAATGGTTGAATTCTCTAGGGAGGTGTCGGATCGGAGTCATCTTGCCTATGACCCAAATCACCCTGACGAGAGGCTCTACTTATTGGTAGGGGGTCAGGCAAAAGAAGCTTTGAAGAGGCGGTTTTGGGATGAGAACAGAGTAGAGCCTCTGCCCCTAAACGAAGTGGCTCGACTTGCTGGAGGGCGGCACGGAAAACGGGCAGACTACCCAAGTGTGATGGTAAAGCCAGCCGGAGTTTTAACGGCTGTTGTCTACTACACGCACAAGAAGGATGATGGACCGAGCTACTATATCCACAAGATGGGCGAGCTATCTCACCACTTCCCCATACTCTGTGTGGATAAGCGGGGAAGACTATGGCTAGCTGGGGGTAACTATACTTGTCCAACCCCTGGCATCACGGATTAGGAGCCGATATGAGATTCAACCCAAGCCCCTTTAGCCCACCAGAACTGGACCTCGGTAGCTACGGCCTAGCAGCGAGCACTACAACTATAACGGTAAGTACTCTGAGCCAAGGCGCACGGGGAGGGGCTGTTCGCTATCTCCACGAAGCATTGGATTCCAATAATCCTAGAAGGAGGTACGCCACCGATGCAGGGGCAACTCCTGAACTGATTGACTCTCACTTTGGACCCAAGACGAAGGCAGCAGTCAAAGCCTTCCAAAAAGATAACGGTCTTTCCCAGGATGGAATTGTAGGCCCAAACACTTGGGCAGCCTTGGCTACCGCAAATACAGAATTTGTCCTCCCACCGGGTCAGAGCAGCAGTGGAGGGGGGTCTACTGCTTTAACAACGCTACCGCCTACGACTTCAGCGAACCTACCCAAAGAGAAGTTCTACAAGAGGAAGTGGTTTATCCCAGTTCTTGTAGGAGTTGTGACTCTTGGGGGTGGGCTTTACTTCATCTATGGGAAAGGAAGGTAGGGGGTGGAAAAGAAAACCATGAATCTACTGACATTACTTGGCCTCGCAGGAGCAGGTTTACTTGCCTATTACCGGGGAAAGAAGAAGAAGAAGCCACGTCAACTGACTACGCGCAGTGCTACTACTTTTATGCCTTCTGCTTATGCAACGGAAACCAGTGAGGACACATTCGTTACGAAGGTAAGTCTTCCGGGTCAACCTTACCTCTTCAGGCTCGGGGTAGGTGGTTTCGACCGAGAGTTCCTCGTCCACGTCCCGAAAAACTATACAGGCAATACCCCTGTACCCTTGGTATTTGGATTCCACGGAGCAGGGGGAAGCGGGACGAGCTTCTACAAGAAGTCTAAATGGCCTGAAGTGGGAGAGGCTAACGGATTTATCTCGGTCTACCCGTCTGCCCTGCGTACCTGTATGACAGGAAAGGACGCAAGAGGAAAGGACCAGGGGACTGGACCTAAGTGGATTACCCCTAGTAAAGCCAGTGAGATTTGTGCTGGCCACCCGGCGCAAGACGACGTGGAATTCGTAAGAAGGATGCTCCAAGAGGTGCAGGGGAGATTCAACATTGACTCGAATCGTATCTACGCTTCGGGCTTCTCAAATGGTATGGGATTTGTTATCCAAGGCATCCTGAAAGACCTATCTGATACATTTGCTGCGGTTGGTGGCGTGGGGAGCAACCTAAAAGCCCCTCTTCAACTCAAAGGCCGACCTATACCCACGGCTCTATTCATCGGCTCGATTGACCCTTACTTTACTCCTACGGCAGGAGGACCACTCCCTACAACTGTCCCTGCTTACAAGAGTAGTAATTTTATCCGGTCAACAGCAGGCTATTTCACATCTACCTTGGGCCTCCCCTCAAAAGGAGCCGACTCATCAGATCCAACCCCAGGGGGAGGACGGATTGTAGTTGGCCAGTACCAAGGAGGAGGGCGAGAGTTCCTCTATGGAGTTATGAAAGGACTCGATCACGTCTGGCCGAATGGAAGCCCCGAGTCTAAGGGCATTACGATAGCCCCGATTCTATGGGACTTCTTCCAAGACACACCTTACAAGGGGGCCTAGTGCCAATTTACGAATACAAGTGTGACGAGTGCAGGCATCAACTTGAAAAACTGACCAAGTTCAGCGCCCCAGATCCTTGGTGCCCCAAATGCACCACTCCCATGAAAAAACTGGTCAGCGCAAGTTCCTTTTCTCTGAAAGGCTCGGGCTGGTACAGTGATGGCTATTCCAGTTCACCCAAGGATGGTATGAGATGAATTATTCACTACAAAATTATGGAAATCGCAGTTTAGCGAGCAAGCCAAACCCTGATGCCAAACTAGGCTTTGGTGCTTTCGCTGTAGGCGTAGTCGGAGCATGGGCGATCAATGCAGCTTTGAACAGCGCCGGGATGCAGCGGGCCTTTGCAGACTCAGGAGAGTTGCCTAGTGGCCAACGCGAAGGCGAAAGGGTAGCGGCCATTGGCTTTATTGCGAGCTTCTACACCATCGGGGTGCTGTTAGGGGCAAAAGCCGCCTCATAGCATTGGGCTTGTGATGACAAGAATCTCCTCTCCCTCTAAGAAAGCGGGAGGGGTATGTTCAAGCCGACGTACCGATTCATGGATCAATAGGTAGTTGTAGCAAGCTGCTCGGACTAAATCTGATACTGTAACGTGTTCACCTGTTCGCCCGGACTCTTCCTCTGCGACTTCTTGGAGTTGATGAAAGATGGCCTTCCTTATCCTTACGCGCATGAGGTGGTGTCCGACTAAGTTCTTACCCACCGTTGACCTCCTTTCCTGAGTTAATGTAGCACAACTTGTAGCACACCTTCTCTCTTACCCCCCTTGCACAATTTGTGCTAACAGGAGAGACTACATCATCCCATGGTGGGATGGCCCTAGGAGGGCCGAAATGAAAAACCTTCCGCCCCTTTCCGGGGCCATCTTAATCAGTAACCCGAGGCGAAACATGGCCCTTGCACTAACGAATCCAAACGATAAACGTCGCATCAACAAACTTTCCCGTATCGTAATGAAGGAAGGAATCTCTCCTGCAGCCGTCGTTAAAAAGTGGCTTTCAGAGAAAAGCCTTCCCAAGCGAAGTCGAAGCGCCATGTTCCAACGGGACGCTGACGCCAAAGCCATGCTTACTTATGTGACTTCAGGCCAAGCTCCAAAAACGAGCAAAGCTGCTCGTGACAAATATGCGCGGGTAAAACGAGCCGTTGCCAAAGAGTTCGCGAAGCAGGGAGAAGGCTACGGTCGCTCCACGCGCCACTTCTGGGGCAAAAAGCACTCCAAATCTTATGCAAGTCGAGCCACTGGCTCCCATGCAAGTCGTTATTACACTCACAAGAAGAAGCGGAAAGGAACCTCCAAAAACCTCTTCGGTCGTGGGCCACAACCTGTCATCCTTATGGATGTAGATGGTGTACGAGCATGGGACGCAACTCGTAAAAGCCGCCGTGCTGCTGGAAAATGGGGTCACACCTTCCCAGCGGGAATGCTAGAATGGGAAAAAGCCCATAACCGCTACGCCCGTGGACAAGGTGTTCCCTTTCCTTACGGTAAGGGCGGGATGACTTCTACTTCCCGTCGATCTGCCGCAGCCAAGAAAGGCTGGGAAAAGCGCCGTGCTCGTAAGAACTCTAGTGCTCGGGAAATGGAGTACTTGTTTGCTTCTCATCCTAAGTGGGGCAAGCAACAACGCCGACGTAAGTCCCGTGCTCGTAAGAAGCTCCTCGGTGAACTTCAGAACAACCCATCCTTCCGTGGAACAGGTCAATACCTTACAGGTTACGCTCTGCCCATCGCGGTTGGTGGCGCTGCAGCCGGTGCAGTCCATGCTTTCTTGAACTTCGGTCCAGGCGAACTGGGTGTGAAGATCAATGAATTTACTGGTATGGTGCCTGTTGTGGGTCCAGCCATAGTAGATTACGTCCCTAATACCTTCCAAGGTCTCTTGGTTGGAGCCGCTCTTGGTGCTCTCGCACCGATGGTTGGCGGAGATGGCGCGAAGTACCTTGCTCTGACAGGTGGCGCTGCGCTGGCTGGTGGTGCTCTGATGGATGCTTACAACGCTGTATCTGCTCGAATGGCATCTGACCCTACTAATGGTGGCTACATAGAAGAGGAGTTGTCAGCGGACGAAGCTGACATCCTCGGCGCATTAGCCCTAGACAATATGGGTGCTTTGGCTCTGGACAATATGGGTGCTTTGGCCCTCGATAACCTCGGGGACGGTATGGCAGCTGAGGTTGTCCCCCTGACTGCTCAAGATTATAGCCAAGCTACGCTAGGGGATGCCTACTACAGTGGGGCAGACTTTTCTCTAGGAGAAGGCCAAGCCCTGCTTGAAGGTGAGGCTACTTTTACACGCAAGTTCGGTAGACCTACTATCCGTACCAAGCGACAAGCTGGTGCAGCTTCTCATATGGCAGGAAAGCCGGGTCATCGATGGCTTTGGCTTGTCAAGATGATAGGTTGGCGTCGTACAGCCGCAATTGCTGCACAGCCTCCTCGTCGTCGCCTACGAACACTTAAAGCTGTACGTGAAGCCGCTATCAAAGGCTTCCAACGAGCTACTTACCTTCAACGTGCTCAGTCTGTAGAGGCTGCAACTCCTTCAATCGAAGAACTTGTGCCCCTCACCACGCAAGCTGGAAGTCCTGCTAACTCTGCAAACGGGCCATGTGGTCCTGTAGGGGCAGCCGGTGCTGGCGACTTGCTCGGTGCAGCTTACGGCGATCCTGCTCTCTTCATGGGAGCCTAGTTTATCTTGAGGGGGCATCCTGCCCCTAGCTTTTCTTTTAATCCATGACTATTAAGGAGTTGTTTCAATGCAACCTCTCGTATCCCCAGGAGCTGGCCCTATTCCAGGTGTTCCCAGCCAACAACCTACTAATCTTTTCCGCTTCGGTGGAATCACCCTTTACTCGACGTTTGCTTTTCCTGCAAACCAGGCATTGGCGAACAGCCAAAACCGTATCTTCACCACGCCTTTGGGCCAGAACGGCCAGGGCTTTGTTGGAGCTTTGACCCGGACTGAGACCAACCTCAAAGAGGGCGGCCGAATTCCCAGTGGCCAAGCCTATGACGTTTATGGAGTTGCAACGCAAGTTATCGCTTCATCGACCGCTGGTGCTGACCTCGTTCCGATGAACGCACCGTTCAACGATGCCATCGCGACGGTTGCTGCACTGCAGAATGTCGTCAATACGGCAGTTTTACAGTGGGATTTCACCCAGACCGTCGTAGACATTTGTCCCGTAATGTTGGCAGGTGCTGGTGGTGGTGTTTATGGCGCAATCGCTCAGAACGCGGCTGGTGCCAATAGTGGTGCTATGAACAACGGAAACGGCGGAATCTGGATGTACAGAAAGCACCCGGTCGCCCTTCCAGGTAACACTACGTTTGCTGTCCTGATTACCTTCGGTTCTCGTGCGGCTGCTATCCCTGCTGCATTTGACATGGCTATCCGTGTTGTCCTGCTGGGTTACTACAAGTCCGTCATCGAAATCGGCTAATCAATCTCCTTCGCGGAATTGGGGCGGTGGTTCATTGAACGAGCCGCCGCCCTTTCTTTTTTGCCTCAACAGGTTATGCTTCTACATCGATAAGGGAATCCTACCATGCCACATGATAAGTACCGCTCAGCCGTCATTTCGATGCCAAGCGCAGCCCAACTTGGGGGAGAGCAACCTTTACCCTTTGTCCGCTTTCCATTCTTTCCTACGTCCCCTTGGTATTCAACCAACCCCAACGTGGGGTATCAGGTTCGTTACTATTCTACGGGCCTATTAAGTACGGACATTGACTTCAACCAGAACACGGAAGCTATCCGTACTGTTCAGTTTGACATCCCCTGCCGGTTGATTGCGATCAACGGGGCAGCGATGGATACGAACAACCCTGCTACCTTAAACGAAACGAATATGAACCTGACGTACCTGTTTCGTGCAGAATATACTTCAGGAGACCGGCTTCACACTCAAGCTCGACTTGCTTCCACTGTAGTCGGAACGGATAAAAACCCCGGCGAGATCGGGGGACACGGCTATAACATTGATCAAGGGGCTTCGCTCCAGATCGGTATTACTCCGCTGTTTACTGCCGCCACGATTCCCATCCGAATCGATATTACCCTTGTCTGTCTCGAAATGAGAGCACCCAGAAACTTCTCTATCACCACCTAGAACCAGGTAGGAGGAGAAGTCTCCATGAGCAAAAGACGTTTTCCATCAGAATACAGAAGCTTTGACGGTCAGCCGGGAATACGAGATGCAAACCGGGCTGAGAAAAACACCCCTCAAGTGTGGGTACAGAATCAGCAGCCTCTGCTTTTCTCTGCTGCTACTCTCACAGCGCCTGGTGGTCCTTTACCTGTAGGTGGGGGAGTAGGCTCGATGCCCTTTGGGTTTATGCATACTGCTCAGTGGGACAGTGCTTTTTTCGACCTGCGGCCTGACCTTCGGTCTACCTCAGGTACACAGAAGGTCGGTGTGCCTATGTGGGAAGACGGAGCACGGCTTTTTGTTAGTCTGCTGCCTACTCAAAACAACGTCACTCCTTCCTTGAGCTTTCAAAATCCCTCTCTGCGGATACAGGCGTCTAACTGGTATTCCATTGACAACATGGATCGACTCCCCGTGGCTCCGGGCGGTGGCCCCCTGCTTGAGATAATGGATGAAGTGGTTGATGTGACGGATCAGTTTCAATCCCCCGACCCTGGAGGAGTCCAGTTTCTGGGCATCTTTAACCCCCCTGGGTCTACGGCTCAAGGGGGAGGGAAGAATCACCCTATCCGCTATTGGATGCTACGGCTCCGCTTCAACATGTGGTTTCCAGATGCTGGTACTTACCCTGTACCTCCTCCCCTTACTCGGGGCGTAGCTCTAAAAGCGGGGCTTTACTAATGGGTGCAAGTGGTCAAGCTAATGCAGGATCAATCCAGGTTGGCTCAGGCCAATCAATCTGGCAGCGGACCTATGTGTTTCAGAGCGGGTCCGTCACGAATCAGTATTTCCCTCCTCCGTCTCCGACTAACCAAGAAACGGACATGCTTACAACCAACAACATACCAAACCTCCAGTGGTATGTGATTCTGGACAACTCCTACACTGTCCCAGCGGGCAATGTTAATCCTAGCTTCCCTCCTGGGGTATATGTTTCTCAAAACAATATCACCTTTGTCCCCATCATCTCAAATAACGCAGCCTTCGCTAGCTTCTTTGCCCTCCCCCCAGTTCGACAAGCACTGCCCTATACTGCTCCTATCCTCCTCCCCGTGGGTCTTCCTATCCGAATTAACCAGCGGGCGGCTGTCAATCAGATTGGATTTTGGATAAATGCTCCTGTCCAAGCACCTGCTACTTTGAACCGTATTCACGTCTTCTTGTCCGCTAGCCAGTAGGTGTCCCATGAGGAAAGGGGATAAGGTTCAATTCCGAGGGCGAGAAGGAGAGGTTGTTGGATTCATGCCTCAAGGTATGGTAGACGTGAAGTTTGCCGACTCAGGTCGAGTTGAACGTCGCCAAGAAAACCTCCTTTCCCGTGCAAGGAAGAATCCTAGACGCTCCAGAAAGGCAAGACGAAATGCTGAGTCCCCTGGACTGGATGCCGATGTAAAGGGAGCAGTAAAAAGTGGAGGAGGACTTACCGTCTTCACCCGACCCGATCCCCCGCGCCTTTCTCCCCCCTCTAAGGGCATGAGGGAGTACTGTGGAAATCCTATTGACGGAACAGCTTATTACGCCGTCATTGACAATGCAGCCCGGTCCACTCCACGTTGGGTAACTTGGGCACAAGTTGGAGCCTACCTGCCTGAAGAACTGAAGTCAGCCCTTATCAACGCCGGGAAGAAGGGACCAATTCTTGCGTCTAGCTCTCTCTATGGCGATGCGGTCGAGGCTCTCAATGACTACAAAAAGGCTGCCTCTACCACCTATGGCTCACGTTTCTACCCCGTCAAGATCCTCCCCAGTCAACTCATTCGACAGAGGAAGGGGAAGAGGGGACAGAGGGCACTCAAAGAACACGAACGCCCCAGGGGAACGAGTAAACGAGGAAAACGGGCGACAGGTGAACCTCCTCCTTCCAACGCATTTGGTATCCAAACTCTGGACTATGCTCCGCCTATACGGGGCGAACGGAAAGTTGAGAAAGTAATTGAGTACTACAAGGTGGCTACATCTGGAGCCCCTGCGAAGGACCGTCTCCAGAAGTTTTCTGTCTATGGACAAAAGTGGTTTTCGGCAGCCTCCCCTGAACGCGCAAGAAGTGAGAGCTACCAGAAATATGGCATTTTCTCCGAAATAGTCGCTGTTTCTTCAGACTACCAAGTCTCTCCTGCTACAGCTAGAATGCTTATCTACAGCGGTGCTGTCGGTGTCCAAGCAAGCGGCCAGAGAGGGGTGAAGCGAATCGTTGACCCCTCCTACCAAGATGTCCAGGTAGGCGACAAGATCCGAATCTATCTGGGAAAGAAAAACTCAAGCCCGTTCTTTTCGTGGGTAAAGACAACTACTTCTCCGTTCATTCAGACCTCAAAGGGCTATCCCGACTGCCTCCCAAGGGATAACCTGAAGCTCAGGCAATACATCTCTCGGGGGAAGAGCGCACTTCAAACTTACGCCTCTGCCTTGAGAGGCGTTCAGGGAGTCTTCAGGGGCTTCTCTGACGGCGATAGGCTCCCAAGCAGAGCTACACCCTCTTTTTCCTTGGCAGCCCTTGCACGGGGCTATTCTGCCATCTTAGGGTGGTGGATGAACGTAGAGGACGAAGCGGATTTCACTGTACCAGCAGCGAAGGCGCAACAAGTCTTTAGCTACCTGGGATTAGGTAATCCTTCTTCCCCCTTAGGCGAGTCGCTCCAATCGCTTCGGGGGACATTCGTGACGGAAACTGGACTAGAGTCAACTACCAAGTCACCCAAAGAAATAACAAGAGCCTTTGAAATCTTGGGCCAGTTGGAAATCCAATCCCCACTCATCTCCCCCCAGTTAGGCAGTCTCAACTACACGTTTCCACCAGGGGCGCTGAAAACTTGGAGCGAAGCAGATGACAAACTATGGGCTGTGCAGATGCTCTCCTCCCAAAGAGAGGGCATGGAAGGCTGGGGGAAAGAGGACGAGGAGACTTGGAAATACCAGATGTACTTCCTTACTTTTGCCTACTACGAGCTTGGAGGGTACGATCTAATCGGTCCGTTGAACCCCAACGTCCGACGTAAGGGCTCTCTGTCCAAGATGATCCAGAGGGCAGAAAAAGAAGAGGCTGTTGCGCTCGGGGGCGAAGTTTCTCTCAATCAATCCAAGCTAGGCGTGACAACTTATATAACCTACAACCCCATTCTCTTTGAGGTTACGCGGCTCTTCTGGCGAAGTGATAGCTTTACGCTACTGCAACATTCTCAGCTTGTCCAAAATATCGATACAACTGGGAGGTATGGGATAGCTTTACGGATGATTCAGACAGGATCGCTGTTCAACACCGACGAGCATGGTGTCCGCCTTTACCTGGAAGAGCTGTTGGAGCCAGCAGCAGGGAAAGCAACTCATATCATGACGAGGACTAAAGACGACACCTATGCTCCTTTCCTCTTGTTTTGGCCCCTGGGATACGAGCGGAAGGCTGCTGTAGAGGCAGCTAATCAACTCGTTTTTTACCCGATGGAAACCCTCCGTAACCTGAAGCACGAAGTTACTAGGGCTACCGCCTCCGCACTGGCCATCCGAGCCAGAGACATAGAACTACCAGGGACAGCAGTGCAGGAGCGGCACACTCCCTTTGTATTTACACGTAGAGACAAACATGGGATTGCCAAGGAGCCAATAGAAAAAAGCTCCATCCTCTCTCGTGCTGGAGAGAGACGCTCAGAGTTGGTGCGCCTGCTTGACAAAGTAAACAAAGAGATTGCCAAGGCTCTCCGCCCTTCTCGCAAGAAGGGATAATCATGTTATAGGGCCTTCATGAACTGGTTAAGAAAATGGTTACGCTTCTTCCGCCCCGTAAAGGGTTGGCATGTCCGGTATGTAGAGTTCCAGAGGGGTCGGAGGGTATGGGACAATCCTCTTAGTGCTGATGGTCCGCCGCTGATGCCTTGGCCATTACAATGGATACCCCACGTAGAGGTTGACTCTGAGAGCAGCACTGTGGGATTTAAGATTAAGTCCATTAAGTGCGTGGACACTCACCTCTCCGCCGAGAAAAATGGAGTATGCTGTGCTCGCTGTGGAGTTGGTCTTCACCCTTCAGCATCTCGGCAGAAGAGCTACTTCGATGCCCCTGTATGCAGAAGGTGCAACTTCCTACTGTTCTGGATGCCCATTTAGTAGCACTCAGTTTCCCTCGCTCTGGCTCAACGTACGCTAAGATTAGATCGGGAGACGCGATGTCTGACTACGATTTATCAGCGACAGGGTGGGGTTCGGACGAGGTTCAAGTAGCTCAGGCCCGTGCTGGTTACGGGATCGGTCCAGAAATCTATGATGAGCTAAATCCCAGGCTCCTTTCCTCGCCATCAAGCCTTCCTCATGCCTATGAAGAGGGGGCATACTTTCTGGCTATTGCAGCACGAAGGGCCGATTATGAAAATGAGGAAGCAGCCTACCAAGCACTTATCTCTGCCCTAGACCGACTGGAAGGGAGCAAGTCTACAGAAGAGTGGGGAATCGTCTGTTCTACAACAGGCTACCTCTGCCCCAAAGGAGGGGGATTGGGAGTACTTCAGCAGGTGAAGTCAGATATAGAAATGTCTGGGCTCAACCTAGACGATCGAGCAAGGCTAACCGCCTACCTTGACAACATGATGCGATCACTGAAAGTAAAAAAGATGATCCTCCCCCTAGCCCTTTTAGCAATAGGCGGGGGGATTGGGTATCTGTGGTGGCGGAGAAAGAATCCCTACTAAGTCACAGTAAGATTATCCTTTCTTCCGTGTCAATAGGAGCCCTAAGCCCCCAAACAACACAATACCCGCGATAGCGATAGGAAGAATAGGTAACCCTCCATTCTCTTCATCAATTGAAGGGGAAGCAGATATAATGTCCGTCTGAGCGACGAAGGGGTCTTCCCAATAGAGTTCATCAACCATCTCTGCCGTAGTAGCAGGAGTATATTTCCCTGTCCCCGCTGCGACTCCGGCCTCTGCTGCTGAGCAGAATTTCGCAATTTGCTTGTCTACGTCTTCACCTTTGTACCGCTTCTTGGCAGCAGCGGCAGCATCTCTAGCGCCTTGGCACTGTGCGACTAAATCTGCCTGCTTCTTTGTACAGAACTTCTCGATCTGTTTCTCTACCTTCACCCAGCGATAGTATTTTTCACCCGCAGCCTGCTCAGCCAGCGCAGCGGCGCAATGTTCAGGAGCATCGGTGTCCTTTGTAACACCAGGGACAATCCAACTAAAGGTGTTCTCGAACCATCCACCGTAGCCGTAGCTAGGACAAGGATTTCTCCGTCCACGGCGTCCTCGGAAACTGTCCTTCTTATCCTTCTTACTACCCTTCTTCTTACCGCTAATTGGCGGAATAGGCCCAATATCTTTAGGCTTAATTGGCCTTTTATCTTCGGCAGGTTTTGTCCAATCGCCAAGCCATCCGTAGGCTCCTTGAGGATTTCTTGGCCCCGTCCCAGGACCGGACCCGCCTCCAAATCCACCTCCACGTTTCTTCCCCTTCTCCCTCTTCCTCCTGCCTTTCAGTGGAAGAGGGTAGAGATCGAGTTTTCCATTGTAACGAACCCGAGGTGTCCCTGCAGGAGCCGGTCCTATTCGGGTAATAGTATTAGACATCTTAGCTCCCTAGTAGCGACCTGATGCCCGAGCACGGTCCCATGCAGACTTCCAGCTTTCGCCGGGTTTACGGATTTTACGGGCGAGCTTTGAGATTGCTCCGAACTCTTGTGCCCAAGCAGATGGATTGCGTCGAGATTTGCCCCGACGCTTCTTGCTCTTGCGACGTTGGGTAGGAGTCTCATGGAGGTAGAGCCATTCATCTTCTCTCGGAGTGTTGTTCCGACGTGCATAAGGCTGTGTTCCGCTGGTACGAGCACTTCCTGTTGAGAACTGACCCTGCCACTCATCGTGAAGTGGGTCGTAGGGTCGGTGTCCCCACTTTGCGGGAGCCCTGTTCCAATCCATGCGGCTTCCGCCCCAAGATTTACTGCCCCGAGGATTCCGGCGTCCTGTCAACTCCATGCGAGCCCTGTCCCATGCAGACTTCCAGCTTTCGCCTCGCTCTCGGATAGACCGTGCTCGCTTGGAGATCTCGCCAAACTCTTTATTCCAAGAGGTATTTCTACGAGCTTTATATGGTCCCTTGACAAGAGAGGAGTAAATCTCTGTGTCGTCATTCCACGGGTGACGTGCTGGAACTAGAGCAGGCCGAACCTGAGTGGTATCGGGGAGGTAGAGGTTGGAGCCTTTTGGTCCACCGCCACGTCCACGCCCAAAGTACCAAGGGTTAGCCGCTGCGCGGCCCCCACTGAGTTGACCACGGGCTTCATCCCACGCCACTTTGTAACTGCAGCCACGTTGCTTCTGGAGGATAGAAGCCAGCTTGGAAATCTGCCCAAACTCCTTCTGCCACGCAAGAGCTTTTGCACTCTTCGTCTTCTTTTTACGGCGCTTCCGGTTACGGCGAGCGGCAGGGGGTGCTCGATGGTTGTCCAAATATGGCCCATCGAAGTATTGGTAGTCGTGCCAGTCGTCATCGTGTGACATGGGGTTCTCCTTTAGAGATGCGTGATGAGGGAAGCCTTCTTCCCGATAAGCAGATTTAGCGTCTTCGCTAAGTATACGAGCGGCCATTTTGCCTGTTCTGGCGATGGCAGCCCACGTCTCGGCGCGGTCTTGAGTCGTTTCAACGATGGTTCCTTTCCTCTTGCTCCACCAGTAGACCCGTCCAGGTTTCCCTGGCACTCCCACAAACCGAGATGGCGAAAGGGCGAGTTGTTGGAGAATGAGGTTTTTAAGTGCATCGTCTTCCATAGGATTGTTTCTTGCCTTCTTTAATCTCCGCCCTTCGTGCTTCTTTCGTCTAGTAAGCCTAGCCAACAGAATTGGAAGGTCGGAGAGATCGACATGTCTCAATGATCTGTACTCCACAGAAGCAAGGAGCGCACTCTCGTCAACCAACTTGGAGTGCTCTCCATCTGATATGTCAATTTCAATCTCTTCCTTCGAGAAGGGAAACCATGCCATGGCTTCCTCTGTAAGTCCCCCTCCTCGTGCAGCTTTGGCGCGAATAAGGCTCTCCATCTCCCCAAAAATGACCTTCATGAGAATAGGGTCAGACTCTGCGGCGCGGTAGAAGCCTTCTCTAGCCTTTACAGCTTCCACCCAGAGGTTGTGCCTCTCTTCAAGTTGAGCATCGGACCTCGAAGCTGGGGGAAAGAACTCACCTCCAATATATATGTCGAGGTTTCCGAGGGCTCCTAAGCTCTTTTCTTTCCCGATTACCATTACCTGAGCGCCACCTGTTCCACCAAAGACGAGCCTCCCCCCGAGGCCCCTTTCGATCCGTAATTGGAGGCTCTTTTTCTCGGGTAGGAGTTGGCTAACCTGGACCCCAGTTGTAAAGACCCGCCCCGCTGCACGGTTCGACAGTATCCAAGCAGTCTTCCTTGGCATCCCTGCCGCGATCAAGGGCCATGGGGTGTCGGGCACAGCGAAGCCTAATCCTTGAGCACCCCTAGAAGCTTGGTATTGCGCGATGGCTGCAGCGATTTGTTGCTCCAGTTGATCAAAGGCTCGACCATGCCTCTCCTCATCGCTCCGGAGAGTCTTAGGGGATTGGGTTCTCCTGTCCCACGGGGGCAGTCTGTCATCAAGTCTTCTCCTTGTCCTTCGGGACTCGGATTTACCTTGTTTCTTCGGCCCTCCTTCCTTCTTGTCTCTCGGGTAAGCTCCGTACTTCGCGTAGCGAAGATGGCTTCTGCCCCCTTCAATCATCAAGTGCTTTTCCCGTTTGCACCCTTCTGCGAGGTATTCCGGGCTGCCTTTCCGCAGCTTACTACACCTATCGGCTCTTTCATCGTAGGACGACTGGGTGTCTTCGTCGTAGCTGGGTGAAAAACGCTTCTTCTTCATCGCCCTGAATCCCAGGGTGCTCTTCCCTCTTGTGCATTCATTGTGGCGAGTTTAGCACATCGGTAGCAAGTGATGTAGTGAGCTTTAGAGAGGTAGAAATCCTGTTTCCCGCTGCCTACGTTTTTACCGCTTTGACAAAGGATCTCCCCTGACCCTGGCTGGTAGACGTGGGTCATCTTGCCCTGTCCTGAGCGCACAAGGATAGCATTTCCGCCCCAAGCCTTCACATCAGCGGGGCGTCCAATAGGGTTTCTTCGGGAACGAGCCACGACGGACCTCTTGATTCATGATAAAAATACCATGTGGGGGCTGCCTCTTCCCGTATCTTAACCTATCTGGAGTGCTATGAAGCTCAAGACCTTTCAACAAGAGGACATCGACTACATCAAGGAAAATGGACTCCGTGTGCTTATCGCAAGCGCCCCAGGGACAGGGAAAACAGCGATTGCAATAAGGTCTATCGCAGAAACAAGTCCCACCAGTTTACCTGCATTAGTTGTCTGTCCTGCCTCTGTGCTCCGCCACTGGGCACGCGAGTTCAACCGCTGGGCACCAGGAATGAAAGTTATCTTAGTCGATGATTCTTCAAGCCGACTCCCGAAACTTAGGCGAGATGTTGCCCTCATTGTTAGCTGGGCACTCCTTGACGTTCGGTGGGCTGATTTTGTCAAGGCGGGGGTGAGGACCGTCGTAGCAGACGAGGCTCACTATGCAAAGAACCCCGCCTCGCTCAGGTCCAAAGCCCTTTTCCAGATCGCGCAGAAGGCTAGAGGCATCTTACTACTTACTGGTACTCCCATTATCAATACGCATCAGGAGATGAGAGTTTTATCCTCCCTCCTCGGGACAGAAAACCCGCCTATGATTCGCCGCTTGCTGGAAGATGTGGTTCCAGAAGTCCCAGCCAAGTCGAGGTCATACTTGAATGTTGAACTCCCTACCCGCTTCCAGACAGAGTACACAAAGGCTGAAAACAACTTTGAAGAGTGGCTCAGGAAGGAAAAGGAGAAGCTACTCGGAGAGGGGATGGCCGAGTTTGAGGTGGAACGAGTCCTCGCTGCGGAGGCTCTGGCTAAGGTGGGATACCTTCGTCGGCTCGCAGGAGTCGCAAAAGTTGAGGCTGCTTCCCTCTGGATCGCCAAAGCTGTTCGGCTCGGAGAGCCGGTGGTCGTCTTCTGCGAGCATCAGCCCGTCCTACGCTCACTCGAGAAGAAGCTAAAGAAACAGAGGATTCGCTACGTCATTGTGGAAGGCAAAACCCCAGCCAAACAGAGACAAGCTGCGGTCGATGCGTTCCAAGATAACGAGTACCCCGTGTTCTTAGGGACCAAGGCAGCAAAGGAAGGGATCACACTCACTGCGGCTAGGCACCTGCTCTTCGTCGAACGCTTCTTTACGAGTTCGGAGGAGGAACAGGCGGAAGATCGCATCCGTAGGATAGGTCAGTCCCACAAGACCACAATCTGGTTCCTTCACGCGATGGCTACCGTGGACGATCGGATCGACGCGATAGTAAGGGGGAAAAGGGGGTTGATTCGCACCGCTATCGGCTCCCCGGACATCATGGAAACCCCTACGAGCAACGTCCTTTCCTTAATCAAACAGTGGAGTGACCACTCTTCCCCCAAGGGAGAAGTATCGATTCGAGAAGGTGACCAGCTTCCCCCTCTGCCGAAGGCCAAGGAGGTCCAGTCCATCGTCTTTTACGGGGAAAGGTGGACCCCGAAGTCTGCCGCCCTTTGGTGCAAGATGAATGGGTATAAGATTTACAAGCGGGTCCAGCTAGACGGGAGGTTTCGTCTATTTTGCCACCCGGTGGCGCACTTTACCGATGGAAAGTTCTCCATCGTACCAGTTGCCCAAGACATCCGGCTCATTGTAGGAAAGCGCCTTTCCCAAGCCAATGAGAGGCGAGTGAAGGCAGCGATGATTAAGGCACGCTAAGGATTCAGGGGGCGGTAGATTGTGTAAGTAATCCTTCCGTCACCTGTCAAAGGTACGTTAGTCCACTCAAGCACTAAATTATTATTCGCAGCCGGAGGGTTTACGTTTATGAGTGTGGCTGTGACGGGACCGAGTGATCCACCTTGGTCATCTCGTAGGACGACTGCGGTGGCAAAGTCACCTGCAGTCCAGGTCTGCCCTACTACAGGGATAATTGCACCTACCCCTGCAGTCACATTGATCGTTGCTGAAGTAACCACCTCAAATGTTGACCCCGTAGCGATGTCTGCTACCTGAGTCCAAGCAACTCCCAACTTCGTGAGGTTAGGCCAAGACGCATTGTCTACATAGGTGCCATCAGTCGTAAGCAAAGTCCAAGTTGGCATCAGAACGCCTTATGTAAGAGGAGTTACTACGTCAACAGGAGGAGCCACGTAGACAGTGCAAACACATCTAGCAGCGGCTGCAACTCCACCACCTGAGGTTGTCAAACCAAGGCGATTGGGTGGAACGAAGTCAAGTTCGTGGAGGGTCAAGGTGGCAGGCCGATCCACAACTCCAACTGCTGCGCATAGCATATTATCAGTAAAGTCGGCGGCATCATGGTCTAAGGTAGCAACCGCTGCTACTGCCACGGCAGTAGGAACCAATACGGCGTCTATCACCGTAAAGGCACGAGTCGTTATGTAGTTCAAGCCACCCGTCGCGTCAGCGTCGATGAGAAGCTCGATAGCGAGCAAGTCCTGTAAAAAGCCACTAGACATTAGGACTCCTAGACGACGGGAATCGACTGAGACGGGTTCCCGATGCAGGTCAAGACAATTTTAGTCAACTGATCTGCTACACTGTCCGTGAGAACAAGTAGGTCGTCCGCACTAACGGTTGCATTCGCCGCGATAATGGTGATGTTCTGCGCTGGGTTGCTTGCAGCTACGCTGTTGTCGTTGTAGATAGCCGCTCCGGCTACAGGAGGAGCAGCACTAGTACCTGTAATAGTGTTGCCCGTATTGGCGTTGACGATGGTGAGAGTACCCGCAGCGGCTGCTGAGTTCTGTACTGTCACGCCGACAATGGTGAGAGCGCGGGGAGATATGAAGGTCTTTGCAGGATTGAAGGACAAAGCCCCCGCTCCACCAATGAGTGTGATGTCGAAAGTTGAACAAATAGTGGCTGTGGCCATGATGAGGCTCCGTTGCAGTCGGTGTGGAGATGTATTGGCATTGGTAAGACTGCTGACTAATCCCAACGCTTTCTATCTTCTACGCCATACAGCGGGGAAGTTCAAGGTCGAGTGGGAGAAGGGAGTGCTACAAGCATAGCACCCAGCCTCGTGTGGTTTAGACCAGTGTTTGAGTAGTTGTCGCGTTATTAGGCGGGATAAAGTGACAGTTTATCGTTGCGGAAAGAGCCGCCCCGGAGCTATCAGCTTGAAGAGCCTGTCCTGCAGTGAACGTAGTCCTCGCCGGGTCAATAGTGGTAGGGCGAGATATATTAAAATTACCAGCAGGGTTCATGGCATCAGTGATAGCTCCAATGGAGTCTGTGATAGTGATAGTCCCAGCCTGACCATTTGTAGCATACAGCACGCAGTCCACGAACTTCATCCCTCGTGTTGTTGTGTAGTTCAACACACCAGCAGAACCCGCAGCGATGTCAAGTTGAACAATGAGTAAGTCTTGGATACGTCCAGTAGCCATGGTGCCTCCTAGGGGGTGAGTGTTTGTATGGTATCAGTGGGTGGTCGGAGGTAGACAGACACAAAACCTGTGTCTGTCGCATTGATCGTGATGAACGTGAGTAAGTCGGTTGTTATCAAGGTGTTTACTGGGTGCGATATTTGCGTTGCTCGGCTTACAGTGGCGTCTGGGAGGCCAGCACTGGTAAATGGTATCGGATCGGTGATGTTAAGAGAGCCGCCGCCTCGCGTCCTAGAAACCCTCAGTGTTCCTCCACCTACATTAGAGGTTGGTAGAGCAACGGCATCATAGACCTGGAAAGGTCGAGTTAGTGCTAGAGATAGACCTGCACCGCTTGCATCCGTGTCGATTGTAACCTGGGCTACAAGGACATCTTGAATAGTACCTGTTCCTGGCATGGTATACTCCTCCATAGAGAAACTACTTAACTTTGTGAGTCTACCACCTCTTTGGCTTCAGCCCAACTACCTGAAGTGCTACACAAGGAAACCCCCGATAGATTTGACTCCATCGGGGGCACGGTGCTTGGCAAGCCCCTTTCCTCCACGCCCTGCCTGAACGCGGAGGGTACAAACTCCTTAACCGCTGCTCGCAGGCGCTACAACCTACTCGGACATTCTATCCATCGAGTCTGTCAACAGACTGCTGAAGGTCAGAAATACTCGGGTGGAGGTATCGTGAGGTTGTTTGTATGCTTTCGTGACCCATGAGAGTCTGTAGATTTTTTAGGTCTACTCCCTTCCTCAGCGCCATAGTGGCAAAAGTGTGCCGAAGAATGTGGGGGGAGAGGCCGCATAGTTCAGGATAATCCTCGGCTATTTTCCTTGTGTACTTACGCACCGCATGAGGGGTAAGGGGTCTTTGCGTGAAGGAAGGAAATAACCAAGAGGTAGGCTGGTACAAGTTTAAGTAAGACTCGATCTCCCGCTCTGCCGCCAGTGTCAAGGGCATCATTCGCTCTTTGTCTCGCTTTCCCCTGAAAACCAAGCATAGACGAGCATTATAAGTGCGGAGATCGTTAACATGAAGGGATGTAGCCTCTCCAATACGCAGCCCCGTTGAGGGCAACAAGAATAAAATCGTCTTTATGGTAGCTTTGTCTACTTCTTCAACAGCCGTGTGATAGACAGCTAGTTGGTGGGGCGAGAGGGCTTCTCTGTTTTTTGCGGGTCTTCCCTTTGCCTTAGGGAGCAGGTTTTGAACCTCATCCTCGGTATACCCGAGTTCTGCAACGAGGTAGTGTTTGACCGCAGCCCGCATGGGGAGAATGGTCCCAATGGGAGTTCGAGCATGGACCTTTCCATTTATCCAGCCTACGATGTCGCTACGATCCGCCCCATTGAGGATCTCATAGTATTTGTTCCGCGTGCTTGGAAGGAGGCCCTGTCGTTTAAGGTGTTGTTCTAGGGCGCTCACCACGGCTACTTTATCCCTTGTAAGCTCAGTTGCTTAACAGAGGGCGTAGCTTTTGCGTGGGAGAGCAGGGATTGAGCAGCCCCGACGCCCAGAGATAAAGCCCCTACCCCTTTCCAGAAAGAGGCTTTCCCACTGTCATCGTTATAGTATCGCACCCATAGCCCCAATCCTGTCCACACAAAGGGATGCTTTATAAAAGTTAGAATGAGTGGTTCGTTCATCACAACCCCAAATGGCGAGGTCTGGGGTACACCCCATACCGCGTTGATTGTACCAGGTCTTTATCATAGCGGATAGGTTCCTTCCAGATTGCCAGTGCTATGTCGTCTGCTCGACGCTCAGGGGTATGGGAGAGCTTAATCCCCTCGCGAATAGCCCAGAGATCCACAGCTTCTTCTGGGAAAATCATGTCTACGACGTGCCCGATCTCATGGCGGACAATCCCGTCCTGCCTATGGAAAGGAGCTTTAAGGAGCTTAGTGGCAAATAGAAGTTTGCACGGAGGGGTTTCCTCATAGAAGGTTACTCCGAAACCCCGCTTATCCTTGAAGTGCGGGTAGTTGTCACCCGTCCCCCAAATCAAGTTCACCTCATTCGGGTCGAAGCCCACTTCTCTCGCCGCTTCTGTCCATCGTGTGCGAACTAGCGCATCGAAGCTCATGCATTACGACGGCGGAGGTACATTACTACACCAAATGTAGCTACCCCAGCAATGAAGATGAGAGGAAGGTATCTTGTAAAATCACTTTCAGGTACTGCCTGCTGAAGGATCAAGTCAGTCTCCCAGGTATCCTCAGAGGGTACTTGCCCCCCAGGGACTGGTTGAAAGCCTGCACCTTGGGCAACTTGGGAGAGTAAATCAGGTGAGACATCTTTCATCCCTGCGGCTTGTCCAGCTTGACCCCCAGGGCCTTTCCCAAAGGTTAAGCCTTTCCCGCCTGGTGCAGTCTCTCCAAACTGGGAAAACTTTGACATATCTACGGCTGCTCTTCCTCCGGATCCTTTCGTTGTCTCTTTGAACCGCTTTTTTTCTACCCATCTGCCATCGTCCGCAAGTTCATACCCTGCAGTCCGAGCACACTTTTTTGCCTTTTTGATAGCAGCGTTGACAGTGGCGACGTACTTATCGTCTTCAGGTTTGACGTATTGCCGTTGGGCTTCGTCGTGCTGGTAGTATTGTTGGGCTCCGAGTGCCCCACGCCCCACGGTTGTGCCTGCATCGAACGACGAGCCACTCAAGACCGCTTTGTTTCGCGTAACTTCAGCCTTATTCACTGCTATCTCGAAGACTTCTTGACAGTAGTAGCCCCTTGGGTCTGGCAGGTTTGACAGCAGCTCTTCTAGCCTTCTATCCCAGCCTTGAGCCCAGATTTCTTTGTCAGTAGCTCGGGTAAGTCCACCCCCAGCGACTCCATACGAGTCCCCGGTGGAGAGAGGTGATGGAGCAAATTCTGTAGGCATTATTTCCTCCGAAATAGGAAGTAGCCACCTGCTGCAAGGACAAGGATGTAAGGAAGGTATTTTAAGAAATCACTTTCTGGTTCTACCCCGACAGCATCAGACGACACTTGTTCAATGCCTTCGGCAGCGAGGGCTTCCTCGATGAGGGCTTCCTCGATGAGGGCTTCCTCAGGTGAGATGGCTGTTCCTCCCCTAGCCTTGGCTCTAGCTCTAGCTCTGGCTTTGGCTCTAGCTCTGGCTTTGGCGGCCCTGGCCTTGGCCCTGGCTCTGCCTTTACCTTTGTCCTCTTCAGGGGCAAATTCTGGGAGGGGCTCGTACTCCGCCTCGGCAGCGAGGGCCTCTACCTCTTCTGCATTTAGTTCAGGGAGCGGAGACAGGGTAGCTCCTTTGCCTTTACCCTTGCCTTTACCCTTGCCTTTGCCTTTACCTTTACCTTTACCTTTACCTCCTGTCTGACCTACCTGGGGTGCTGGCCATGGATCTGTGGGTAAGGGTACATGGGCAGTCGGCTGTGGCTGGAGTGTTGGTAGTAGTGTTCCTTTCCCAGTCCAAGCAGAAGGTGTATGACCGGGGGGGACGGCTGGTACTATTGTCGGCACCGGGACTGGGGCTGGAGTGCCACTGCCTGGAAGAGGTATTCCTGCTCCGTGGTGCTCAATGGAAGCAGGCGCGGAGAGAACAGATGGAATAAAATGATGCCCACTGCCTTGACTACCTGCTGGTAGAGACCCCGTTTGTGGAGCGGGAAAACCCGTAGCTCCTGCTGCTGGGGGTAAACTACCTGCCCCTGGATTGTGTCTCATTATTCCCTCCAAAAAAACAGGTACAAACCGCCTACTGCTAGGAGGCTAAGTGTTCCGTAAGTAATAAGTTTTGTGCGAGCCTCTGCACTTTCCAGGGCTGCTGCGTCTGCTGCTAGCTGAGCTTGATAGGCTGCTTGCTGTGCCGCTGTCTCATGCTGGGCGGCTGCTGTATGCTGAGTCTCGACTTTATGCTTTCGTAGCTGCTGGTATTCCGCGTCTTCTCTGGCTTCCTGTTCGTCTTCCATGCAGTCTTCTGCTGCTTTCTGGGCGTCCCTCACTCTGGCTATGTAGGCCCCGCGACCAGCATGGAGAAACGTATCGCGCATCTGGGGTATTGCCTGGTTTTTGTGCTTATTATAGTGGTCTTGCCAGAGAGACTGAGCATCGGATCGTCTTGCTAAGTAAGCTGCTTTACAAGTGGCAGAAAGGTTATCTCCCCACCCTATGTCTGCGGAGAAGTTGAGGGTATCTCCAAATTTCCAAGTACCTCCTGCGCTAGCACCAACCGACGTATTCCTTCTTGCTCTGTGACCGTAATGGGGGACTCGGATTGTGTCTCCATCAGGTCGAGCCATTCCCCAACGGCGGAGAGGAGTATTCATCAGTTTAGTAGAAAGGCGTAGGTTGTCCGGTCCTGGCCAGATTGAAAACACTTTTGCGCCAGCGGGGAATCGAGTGGGTTTGTCCCGGTAGACGTAAGGTTGGAAAGAGGGGCTTCCTGGGGGGAGGTAAAGTGGGGCAAATTGTGCTTGAGGCCAGTCCACAGCAGAAGCGTTTGGCACCTTCCCGCGAGATCGTTGGATGGAATACGGGTAAGGCAGCATCTTTGGCCAATTGGCCATGTACTGCGACTTGTTCCAGTGGGGACGTTGCATGGTTGTGCCTCCTCAGCTACCTTCTTTTATTTTCCGTGAGATGTCCAGAAACTGGAGTGCTACTGCGAATTACTTTGTCCATTTACCTGCAACCTTCCGCCAAGGTTTATTCCACCCTTCTGGTGCAGTACCTTCCTTGGGGGAGTCGGTGAGATGGAGCTTTCCGTCATCAGAGGGAGTCACTGGGGCAGGAGCAGGGGCAGGGGGAGCAGGAGGAGCTTCTTCCTCTTCTTCCTCTTCCTCTTCTTCCTCATCCTCATCCTCATCCTCATCCTCGTACTCTTCGTCTTCATCCTCGTCGTCTTCTTCCTCGATCTCTGTGACCGTGTGGTGCCCAGGAAGGAAAGAAATCCCGTCTATGTCAAGGGCATCTTGAATGTCCTCAAACTCCTCGTCTGACGCTTCCAGGGTGAAAAGGGGCTTGTCATACTCCCAAGCCTCTGGCCCGCCTAGCTCTTCGTTAAGAAGTTTGCGTACTCGGGTATAAGTCCCTGTTTCACAGTCTTCGATGTCGATAATATGTGATGCCATGGTATTTCTCCTTAAAGCGAAACTCCTCTCCGACACAGAGTATCGCAAAGCGAACTCTAGTTCTACTAGGCGCTCCAAGACAGAGTGCTACCTCCGTAAATCATACCTCGGTCTTGGCTGGATTCCTTCGTCGAGGCTCTCGTCTGCGTGCCATTACTTTCTCCCCTGGTGTATATACCCGGCTCCATGACAGGAAAAGCACTGTCCATCTGCTATGTGGTAGTACTCTGGCAGCACCCCTGCCCCTCCGCATTTCCAACATAGGTCTGTCCCTTTCGGCAAGCGGTCAAGGGCTTTTCCTCTTACCTTCCGGTATATCTTGGCAGAAGGGGAATCCCCCTCTACCCACTCATCTATCTCGCGAGCTTTCTCGATGGTCCTCTTCTTCCTGACGGAAAGGGGCTGGGTAGTCGGATAGCGTGCTGCCAGTACATACCCTCGATCGACCCTAACTGTGCGTGGTGGGGAGTCGTAGTTGAACGTGTCGAGCACTTCTCCTATACGATGACGAGCTTCTTTAGCCGCTTTCCTCACGGCTGCGCTCTTGTTCCCCCAACGTCGATGGGATGTCTTTTCCAACGCCCGCAGTTGACCAAGCCAGAGTGCGTGCATCTTCGTCCATCGACGCCAAACAGGATGATAGGTGTGGTCCATAGAGGGATCAGCACGGAACAGGATCTCCCGTGCTAGTACCATATTGCCCTCATAGGAGCCAACCCTGCCCGCTAACCAGTGAGCTTGGGCAGCATCGAGGAAGGGTGGCACCCTCTGCATCAGATTTTCGCTCGCTCTGTTCACCGCTTTCCCCTCTTATGGGGTGAGTTCCTCTTGGCCTTCCGACGTTGGATCTCTTTGACGATGGTGTGGTAGTCATCCAGATACCAGTTGGCTCCGGCTTCATTCCAGCCTTGTTGAGCGCGACTGGCCGCCATCGCGTCGTTCATCGCATGGTAAAGGGCTTCAGTGGTGTACCTACTGTACTGCTTCTCTTTTTCAGCAAACGGGTAATGCGGTTTTCCCAGCGTAGGACCATTCTTCTTGGCGGTCTTTGGTCCTGCAATCTGTGTTGCGCCCTTGCCTCGTCGGTGGACAAAGACTTTGCCGCCACTAGCCAGAAACCCGGCTAAAAGGGAAGCCGTGTGAGCATGGTAGCCGATTCCTTCGTAAGAATAAACATTACTCCCGTCGTGCCTAGCAGAGGACCACACAGACTGATTGCTGATATGAATGTCTCCTTTCCTACCCTCGGCTACGCCCGTGTCGTATTGCTCCTTCGCTCTGTTCAAGGCTTTAGTAGGAGCGCGTCGAGTTCCCTCGTCGAAAGGAGTCACGAAGTTTTCAGGATGAAGATACGCTTCGGCCGGAAGAGCAGAAAGCTCTGCGTAGGATGGATTTCTGCGGGCCATAGGGAAACTCCTTTCCGGCTTCCAGATTATCCCACAGGGATTCAGAGTTCCAGTAGGCGCGTAGAGAAGAAGTGCTACTACCCCTACGGTGCTACTAGGGGTAGGGTTGCAGCGTTGGGGTCGAGGCAACTGGGGCATAGCAGTAAATAAAAAGCTCACCGGCTACAATCTCTGGTGCGGCCCCGTTGATCCTTATTACCCATCTATCTCCTGCGGGGAGGAAGAAAGTCGGAGGAACAGGAGGTGCCCCTGCTTGGTCAGACTGACGGTCGGCTGAACGGACTACGAGTCCGTTGGGTAGAAGCGTAACAGATTGACCGAAGATTTTGTCTCCCGGCAGATCCGGGGTAGGCTCACGACTGATTCTGATTGTCTCGTTGGTTATCTGTGCCCCTGTTCCGTCTATGCTGTAGAAAGTCCATTCATAAGGCGCTAATACCCTCGCAGTCGTGAAGGAGAGGAACTGCGCCACTCCTGTGAAGTCACCTTGATTGATAGACACACGAATCACTAGCGCGTCTTGGATGCTTTCTGTGGCCATTTGCGACTCCTTGTAGGGCTCCAGAGTATCCCAAAGGGATCTCTAACTCAACTAGGCGCGTAAAGACCAAGTGCTACTACCCCTTCGGGGTAATCTGGAGTGCTACGACAAAACCGACGCAAAGTTCGAGGTTGAAAGGGAGCTTCCTAGTAGGAGGTACGGAAATACATTATTTCAGTAACTCTATGTAAA
>Ga0080013_1000202_pt1 | contig 85811 bp, 78 predicted proteins | sample ETNvirenome_6_85_FD_69236 | JGI IMG/M metagenome (GOLD analysis project Ga0080013, IMG submission 69236) | Marine viral communities from the Pacific Ocean - ETNP_6_85 (SPADES assembly) (version 2) | ecosystem: Environmental > Aquatic > Marine > Oceanic | place: Pacific Ocean | collected 2013-06-19
GTTAGAAGGGATATAAAGAAGGACGGAGAAACAAGCAGGGGGTTCCAGAGAAATGTTATTTTAGATTTAGATAAACTTTGTGATTATAAAAACCGCTATTGCATTTACTTGCTTAGAGGGAATGATGAAAGAAGAATTAGATAAGAAACTCGTTAAGGCATTTCCCCTCCTCCGATATGCAGATAGGCATGGCGTCCATTATAGGCTCCGAGCCTACCATTTTAAGAATCAATATAAAAAACAATGGGTTGCTAGCTCAATTGGCAGAGTACCGGACTTTTAATCCGTAGGTTCTGGGTTCAAGTCCCAGGCGACCCACCACTAAAAAGAAGAAAGAAGAAATATGGCAGAAATTAAAGATACACCATCAGAACCGGGGTGTGGATGGTTTGTACCACGCTCGCCCCATGGTTGCTATGTAAAGCCCCTGAAGACAGTTGCAGATTGTTTGTGTGGAGAGCACCCATGGCCAAAACAGCCAATGGTGAGAATAACAGATCTGCCTGGACACATCTTAGCATCACCCCCCCGAACAGGCTCTACTGTAGTATATCAAATTATTAATAGCTTGATTAACCCAATACAGTTAATCGATGGCCGCGAGGCAATATCGCACGATTTGACCATTTCACGAAGCCATGAGTTGTTTACAGATTCATGCCCCATTTTGCGCGAAATTGATAATATTTTTTATTGTATTAGGCATCCATATGATATTATTCATTCTTATTCACAGTTCTATAAAGAAACGAATATGTCTATAAAAATAATAGATAATATTTTTCAAGATATAAAACCTTTATGTGCCTTGATGACAATTCAAAACACGCCTGTGTTAAAACAAAAATTATTGGCAAATCGTCCTGATATGAAGTTTACAATTATCCGTTATGAAGATTTTTGGAGCGATACTTTAAAACTAACAAAATTCTTGGCATACAAGTTAAATCCTACAAAACAATGGGATGAACATCATATACACAAAATAACTCGACTAACAGATATTCGGAGAAATTACCAAATCTCTCGGACGATAAATGAATATGATGAATCATCATATATACACCCCAACCATATAAATAAAAGGCTTGGACAGCCGGGTGCTGGCTCACAAATACCAGAAAAGTTTAAACAATATATTATCGAGCATTATTCTGAAATTTTTGAAGTTTTTGAATATCAACATGAATACAAATAAAATATTTTAAGGAGACATTATGGCTTCGCCAAAAGGCAAAAGCAACAAAAAAGAAGGCGCTAGAAAAAAGACCTACAACGGACAAGGCAAATTCACTAAACATGGCACCCCTGGACCATATGGTGGAAACAAAAAATACAAAAAGAAGTATAGGGGTCAAGGAAAACGGTAATGCCCCTGTAGCTCAGTGGATAGAGCAACGGACTTCTAATCCGTAGGTCAGAGGTTCGAATCCTCTCGGGGGTACCATATATTTACTATAGGAATTATAAAATGAAAGAGGGAGACATTGTTTTAGTTGAAACGTTTGCTGGTGTGGACGTGCATGTTAAACTTAAGGAATATTGCTCATATTCTGCTCACCAAAAACAAGTTGCATATGCAGGATGGTCTGCGGAACTGGTATATGAAAAAGATGCCAAATCACTACAGCAGCAAGGATGCCCGATTAACGTTGGCGAGGAAACTTGGGTTTATGATTGGCAAGTTTATAATGAACAAAAACATTTAGATCGAGCCCTAAAAACATGCGGAGACAAATGTGTTTCTGCCTATGAAGAAGAAATCGAACTATATCGGACGTATGGTGGCGAATAGAGATAAAACTCGAAGAGAAAGATATGATGACAAAAAAAGGAATACTGATACTTACCCTATTAGTCTTTGTTGTGTTAATTTCCAGCATGACGGTAACTTGGGGTTTCTTATCAGGAGCGCAGCTTGCTTTGGTGCGAAGTTTCTTCATGTAATCGGCACAGTACCACCCAGAAATTCACTCAATTCTTTATCAGGAAGTTTATACGATTATGTCAAAATTATACAACACAGCACTCCGACTGCATTTTTATCTTACATTAATAGCAACAAAATTAAACTTATTTCTGCGGAAATTTGTGAAGGTTCAATACCCATTGACACTTATAACTTCAATTATAATAGCGATGTTTGTTTGGTGGTGGGCAACGAATCATCAGGAGTACCAATAGAGATCCTTTTAAATAGTGATAAAATTTATATCCCAATGCCAGGAGTGGGGTTTTGTCTGAATACTTCTCAGACCGCAAATATACTATTATATGAAGCAGTAAAGCAATATGACATAATGGGGTGTAGTTCAAACGGCAGAACGTCTGACTGTTAATCAGGAAGTTGAAGGTTCGAATCCTTCTGCCCCAGCCAAATAATCTATCTATTTCATTAAAAGGAATCTAATTATTCGTGTTAAGGCATCTTAATGGCTAAGAAAAAATACGTTATAGATACAAGCGTTTATTTAACTGAACACCAATCGATTAATAAGTTTGGAATTCACGATATTATTGTTCCTCTAAAAGTTTTAGAGGAGATAGATAATCATAAAAAACGTCAAGATGCTGTCGGAGCAAATGCCCGTGGTATTATTCGAACTCTTGACACTTTACGAGAAAGGGGAAATTTACACAAAGGGATCCGACTTGCTAAAGGCTGTGGTATTGTAAGCGTTAAGGGACATGAAACGGGGCACTTGCCACCAGATTTGAATCCAGAACAAGCAGATCATATTATAATAGCAACCGCATTAACGGAAAAGGCAAACAACCCTAATAGGAAAGTTATCGTAGTCACCCGTGATATTAATATGCGCGTAATTTGCGACTCACTGGGACTTCTTTGTGAAGATTATAATCTAACCCAGTTAGTAACGAGCCCTGACAGAATTTATAGTGGATTTACAGAAGTATTAGTTGATGATCACTTAGTGGACAGTTTTTATAATAAGGAGCCAGTATATTTGGACGAGAAACAATATAAAAAGCTGTATCCAAATCAGTTCATAATGCTTATATCCGAGGCAAGTGAAAAAAAGACCGCATTAGCTAAATACATAAATGTTAATACCAAGCTTCAAGAAGTTGTACAGTATAAAAAGAATAGCGTCTGGGGTGTTAGGTCTAGAAATAAGGAACAACTCTTTGCGTTAAACTTATTAATGGATCCAGATATTCCAATTGTGTCCTTGGTTGGTAAAGCAGGTAGCGGCAAAACACTACTTGCAACTGCTGCGGGCTTGCAACAAGTAATGGAGCAAGATAATGAGCCCATATATAAAAGACTTATAATATCAAGACCGGTTCAACCTCTTGGCAACGATATTGGGTTTCTCCCCGGCACAATGCAAGAAAAGATGGCACCGTGGCTTATGCCAATTCAGGACAATCTACAGTTTCTTATGGGTGATGATAAATCTACTCTTGAAATGTATGTGGAAAAAGGTATAATAGAAATAGAAGCATTAACTTATATTAGAGGTCGGTCAATTTCCAATGCATTTATAATCATTGATGAAGCACAAAACCTTACTACTCATGAAATTAAGACAATAATTACAAGAGTTGGAGAAGGAACAAAAATAGTTTTTACTGGAGATATCGATCAGATCGACAATGTTTATGTTGATGCTACAACAAACGGCTTAACCTATACAATTGAAAAAATTAAAAATTATGATGTTGCTGGACATATTACATTACAGAAGGGCGAACGAAGCAAGGTTGCAACCCTTGGCGCAAATATACTTTAAAGGATGACAAATGGAAGATATCACACAAGGATTAAAAGAAGCAGTTAATACGGATACTATTATGAAAAGCTGGTTAGTTAATTATGTTGGCGATCAACACAATCCAGAAGAAGATGCAGTAACCGTTGAAATGATTGTAGAAACGATGGCAAAGGAATTTCCAGAATTTCTAATGGCAGTTGCAGAGGAAAATTGGGTGCGCGGCTATCATCAAGCTTTAGAAGATATAGAGACTGGAAGGCAGGCAGCAGAATTAGAAGTACAAAATGAAGAATAATTTAGTTGAATATATTCGAGAGAGTAAAAAGAGGTCAGGCATATATTATTTAAATCACGACATACCAGTTTGGACCGAAGACCCGCTTCCAGAATCTATTGACTTAGGGAAGGTGCTTCATAGTGTTGTTAAGCTTCTTCCAAGCGCTTATTTTAGATATATACATGCGGTGCGAATTGGCATGTTTGATGAAATGTACGAGAAAGAGTTAAACGCTCTTTACAAAGATGGTGTTTTGTATATTTCTAATGTACAAGATAACGAGGCAGATATGCTTGACGACATGATACATGAAATTGCCCACGCCGTGGAAGAAAACAACCATGATTTAATATACGAAGATGAAAAGGTGTTTTTAGAATTTCTTGGAAAAAGAAAAAGATTGCACGATCTATTAAAAAGCGAAGGATATGATGTTAAAATAGAACAGTTCCTAACTGCGAAATATGATTATGATTTTGATATGTTTTTGTTTCAAGATATTGGATATCCTGTTTTAGAGACTCTTGCCCTTGGATTGTTTTTGAGCCCATATTCGATTACTTCTATAAATGAATATTTTGCCATAGGGTTCGAGAATTTTTATATGGGTGAGACTAATTATATTAAGAAAATTTGCCCAAATTTAATAGAAAAATTGTATTACTTGGATGAGCTAACAAATGAATTTTAACATTAATGATTATATCGAAAAACATAGCACAGTTGAGGTGGGAGCCAAATTAGTGACAGTTACTATGACTGTGCCTTACATAGCTAAAGATGCTCCATTTGATAATAGAGAGCCTCGTATTACAATATATTGTGATGATGTGGAAAGGTACTTAGAACATAAAAAAATCACAATTAGTCACATGGTTCAGAACGCTTCAGTAGTAAATTCACATCCAGCGGGCTTAACGGGAACGTGGATATTTAGACACTCGATGAAGGTACAAACTAAAAGAAAACGATCCGGTGTCGGTATGAAGAACAAAACAAAGACAACTAACAAAGAGGTGTAAGTTGCCACACATTTCCTATTCGGAATTAAAAAATTGGTGTCATTGTCCCTATTATCACAAGCTTGTCAATATTGATAAAATAAGAGGCTTTGAAGGAAACGAATATACTGCATTTGGAACTGCTTTACATTCTGTTTGTGAAAATTTGCTCAATGAGCAGTTTGAAGCTGCTGACAGTGATTACTTTGTTGAGGAGTTTCGCCACGAACTTAAAAAGCTTGCTCAAGGCTTGAATAAAAAGCTTGTAGTCTCTATGTTTGATCAAGGTAAAAAAATCGTCCCAGAATTACTTCCTGCCTTAAAAGAACATTTTGGAGACTATGAAGTGGTCGAGACAGAGGAAAAATTATATGAACCTATGAATGGGCTTGATGATTATCTGTTTAAGGGCTTTGTTGATTTAGTCTTAAAAACTAAAGATGGCAAATATCATATAATCGATTGGAAAACCTGCTCCTGGGGCTGGGATACTAAAAAGCGCTCTGATAAAATGATTGTATATCAGTTGGTACTTTATAAGTATTATTTTTGTAAAAAACATAATATTGAGCCAACAAATGTAGAAACCCATTTTGCGCTTTTAAAAAGAACTGCAAAGAAGGATATAGTAGAAGTATTCAATGTTACAAGTGGTCCAAAACGGACGCAAAATGCTATTGAACTATTAGAAAGAGCAGTAACAACGATAAAAAACAACATTCATATTAAAAATAAACTTTCTTGTACAGCCGGATATGGTTGTGAATTTTATAAAACAAAACATTGCACATAGGAGAAAAAGTGAGTGAGAAAAAGAAGATTTTTGTAATAGCAGATCACCCGCTAACGCCATCCGGCGTTGGCACTCAAACAAAGTATGTTATTGAAGCATTATTAAAAACAGGTAGATATAAAATTATTTGTTTCGGAGGCGCTATCCAACACCCAGATTATAAACCAACGAAGACTGAACAATGGGGAGACGACTGGATTATACATCCCGTAGATGGTTATGGTAATCAAGATATGGTTAGATCCGTTTTAAGAATGGAGCGACCCGACATGTTGTGGTTTATGACAGATCCACGCTTTTGGCCATGGCTATGGGCTATTGATAATGAGATAAGAACTCACATACCAATGGTATATTATCATGTTTGGGACAACAAACCCTATCCCTTCTTTAACAAAAAATATTATGACTCAAATGATCATATTGTTACAATCTCAAAAATTACCGACGATATTGTTAAAACAGTAGCTCCGAATGTACCAAGTACATATTTGCCCCATGCTGTTGATGGTCGAATATTTTACAAACTTTCAAAAGCCGAAATAGCAAAAGCCAAAGAAGAGAGTAAATTGCCAAAAGATAAGTGCATATTTTTTTGGAACAACCGAAACGCCCGCAGGAAACAAAGTGGCACCCTGATTTATTGGTTTAAAGATTTTTTAGACCAAATAGGGCATGACAAAGCTATGCTTATAATGCATACAGAGCCCACTGATCCGAACGGTCAGGATTTAAATGCAATAATCCACCACCTAGGCTTAGGGGGCGGACAGGTTATGATATCCAACCACAAAGTCCCGCCACAAAATCTTAATGTAATTTATAATATGATTGATTGCACCATTAACATATCCGATGCAGAGGGCTTTGGCTTGGCAACTTTAGAGTCCCTATCTACCGAAACACCAATAGTGGTCAATATGACCGGAGGGTTACAAGAGCAGGTTACTGATGGAAAAAATTGGTTTGGCGTAGGGATAGAACCGGCAGCTAAGGCAATTATTGGCTCGCAAGAGGTGCCTTATATTTATGAAGATAGACTGAACAAGGATGACTTTATAAATGCACTATTAAAAATTTACAATATGAAAGATGAAGAGAGAAAAAAACTGGGCGCAATGGGTAAAAAATATGTAGAAAAAAATTACAATTTTAATGACTTTGAAGACCGCTGGGTTAAACTTATAGACCGAATTGTTGAGAAACACGGGTCTTGGGAGACTAGAAAAGTCTATAAGCCATATTCTTTTACGGAGATCAAGTAATGAAGACGATATTAGTTAAAGGACCAGCGCTTTCAAGATCTGGATATGGCGAGCAAACAAGGTTTGCACTACGATCACTGAGACAGGCAGAAGATCGATTTAACATCCTTCTTATGAATATTCCCTGGGGGCAAACAGGCTGGATCCAGGACAACGATGAGGAAAGAGATTGGCTCGATCATTTGATGGGCAAGACTCACCACCATCTAAACAATAAAGCGCCAATCGATATATCACTCCAGGTGACTATTCCAAATGAATGGGAAAAGATTGCGCCTATAAACATCGGCTATACAGCGGGAATAGAGACGAATAGGGTATCGCCCGCATGGATTGAACGAGCCCGCCTAATGGATAGAATAATTACCATTTCTAACCATTCTAAAAATGTGTTTAATAATACTGTTTATGATGCAGTGAATGAACAAACAAAAGAAACGTTTAAATTTTATAACCAAGTTCCCATCGAGGTGGTAAACTATCCTGTTCGAACCTTAGAACAAAAGCCCGTCGATATTGAACTAGAACATGACTTTAATTTTCTAAACGTAGCTCAGTTTGGTCCAAGAAAAAACATTGAGAATACATTAAAATGGTTTGTTGAAGAGTTTCACGATGAAGAAGTGGGGCTTGTCCTAAAAATAAATTTGGCTAACTGTAGTACTGGTGATAATACTATGTGCGTTTCGTTATTGCAGAATGCCTTGGCTCCATTTCCAGATAGAAAGTGTAAGATTTATCTTCTGCACGGAGATCTCAGCGTAGAACAAATGAATTACCTATATGCACATCCCAAAATCAAGAGCTATCTTACTTTGACCCATGGAGAAGGCTTTGGTATCCCAATTTTTGAAGCAGCATACCACGGTGTTCCTGTCATCGCCCCTCCCTGGAGCGGGCAATGTGATTTTTTATATGCACCTGTTATATCTGGAAAAAGAAAAAAGCCTAAAAACAGACCACTTTTTTCTAAAGTAGAATATACTTTGGGCGAAATTCCACAAGAAGTAGTTTGGGATGGTGTTTTGGAGGCGGGTACTTTATGGTGCAATCCAACAGAGAAAAGTTCCAAACAGTGCATGAGAGATATGTATTCCAACTACACGCAATATGTTGGAATGGCAAAAAAGCTCAAAAAACACATTATTAAAAATTTCACAGAAGCACAGCAATATAATAAGTTTGTAGATGCTGTTTTAGGAGACGAGGAATTAGAATTAGAGGAGTGGCTGTCTAGTTTTTCAGAAGAATTACAGGTTCATGAGTGAAATAGTATTCATAGCTGATTTTTTTGCTGATGAAATCCCAGGAGGAGGAGAACTTAACAATGACGAATTGGCGGAATTGTTAAAACAAAAGGGTTCTAATGTTGCTAAGATAAAAAGCATAAATGTTACACCAAATTATTTGCAAGAACTTGGGACAGACACTAGGTTTGTAATATCAAATTTTATTCAATTATCTGAAGAAAGCAAGAAAGTTTTACAAAACGATAAAGCATATATAATTTATGAACATGATCACAAATATGTAAAAACGAGAAATCCTGCAAACTATAAAAATTTTATAGCCCCAAAAGAAGAAATCATAAATTTTGATTTTTATAAAAGTGCAAAATCTATATTATGCCAAACCGATTTTCATTCTAACATTGTACGCTCCAACTTGCATTTAGACAATATAAAAAGTTTAAATGGTAATTTGTGGTCGATGCCTTCCATAAAACTGATGGCACGAATCTGCGATTTAAAAAAAGCACCAAAATATTCAATCATGAATTCAGACAATTGGCATAAAAACACGCAAGGCGCAATCAAGCTTTGCAACTCGAAACAATGGAACTATGAGCTAATAAACCCAAGTCCGTATGCAGAATTTGTCTCTAAATTGGGCAAAAATGATAAATTTATATTTTTACCAAAAACCCCGGAAACTCTCTCTCGAATCGTGGTTGAATCACGAATGATGGGGATGTCTGTAATCACAAATAAGCTAGTAGGTGCCATAAACGAAAAATGGTTTTGTCACAAAGGGCAAGACTTAATTAACACTGTGATTAAAATGAGAGACACTATACCGGAGCTAGTCACACAATCCTTTTGATACGTTATGAAACTCACAATAATTATACCTTGTTATAACGCCGAAAGATGGATATCCGAGAGCCTTGACTCCGCTCTCTCGCAAACATATGAGAATACTGAAGTCATTTTTGTTGATAATGAAAGCACAGATAATAGTAATCAGATTGCTTTAGAGATACAAAAATCACACCCAAATTTAAAAGTGTTTACGACTCCAAACTTATATAAACATTCTTGGGAAGAGCCCGTAATTCGGGCGCTAGACGAAGCTAAAGGTGATTATTTTACCATATTAGGTGCAGACGACTACATTGATAAGAACTATATTAGCAATATCGCACGAATAATTTCAGCGGCACCAGATAAGATACAAATATTACAAACCCCCATAAAAGGAGTTCTCGGAGACAAGGAACAATTTTTGGAAGAGATAAAACACACCTATACCGGTCTGGATCATTTCAAAGAACTTTTATTTCAGCACTGCCCTGTTAATACTCCAACCGTGGTATATAAAAAAGATCTATATGATAAAGGCATAGTTTGTTGGAATTCTAAAAAGTATCTCGGCGCATCAGATTATGATTCATATTTTAATATTGCCGATCATGGTTTGTTCATTTATCCCTATCCGCATTGGTTGGGATATTATTATAGATGGCATCAAAATCAGGCAACATGGGGCATGCACAAGGAAACTACAAATTATGATAAAACGATACAAGATTACTGGAAAAATAAGTGGAAGATATAAGTCTTATAAAAAGAATTTTAGAAATCTCTTATAAAAACAAGCTCTCTCATTTGGGAAGCTATTTTTCAAGTGTCGATATTATTGACCAAATATATTCTCAAAAAGAGGAAGATGATATCTTTATCTTATCTGCTGGACATTGTGCAACCGCTCTATATGTTGTGATTGAAAAATATTATGGCATTAACGCAGAACATCTATTTAACAAACATGGTGGGCATCCCCACCGCGATGAAGATAATAAGCTTTTTTGTTCTACTGGCAGTTTAGGTACCGGTATTACAGTCGCGGTCGGTCGTGCATTGGCAAATAAACATAGAACAGTTCATTGTTTGATAAGTGACGGAGAATGTGCGGAAGGCAGCGTTTGGGAGTCATTAAAATTTATTTATGAAAATAATCTAAAAAACATTAAAGTGTATGTCAACGTCAATGGGTATGCTGCCTATGATACAGTAGATATCCAATACCTTGTCAGTAGACTGCGATCTTTTTTACCCGATATCAATATACACTATACTAATGTTAACAAATTTCCGTTTCTACGAGGCTTAAACGCACATTACCATATTATGGACAAGGAAGATCACGATCAGGCGCTTAATCTATTGGCGAAGGCTTCGGAATGAGAAAAAAGTTTAGCTCGAAACTACATTCTGAAATGAGCACAAATAAGGATATTGTAGTTCTCACAGGCGACTTGGGCTATGGCTTGTGGGATAGAATAAAGATAGATTACCCTGATCGTTTTTTCAATTTCGGCTCCTCTGAACAACTAATGTTGGGTGCAGCATGCGGAATGGCAATGGAAGGAAAAATACCAGTTGTATATTCTATTACTCCATTTCTTTTGTATCGCCCTTTTGAGTTTATTAGAAACTATGTTGATCACGAAAAAATATCAGTTAAACTTGTTGGCGGCGGTAGGGATAGAGATTATGGATATTTAGGATTTTCTCATTGGGCAGAGGAAGACAAGGCTGTAATGAGCATTTTTAAACACATTGTCGTTAGACACCCAAATTCTATTGAAGAGTTAGAAGAATGTTTTACCTTGATAAATGATAAAGAAACTCCATTATATATAAATTTAAAAAGATGAACGTACTGATAACCGGTGCAGACAGTTTTATAGCAAAAGAACTGGTGGCATATTTTTCTCAAAATCAAAAAATAAATCTTATTCCCGCCACTCGTAGCGTGTTGGATGTTGTCGATTCGCGCCAAGTATGTGATTTTTTTGAATCAAACAATATAGATGTTGTTATTCACACCGCAGTTAAAGGTGGAAAAAGAAACCACAAACAGCATATTGATGATTTTTTATGTAATATAGCCATGTTCAATAATCTGGTAAACTGTTCACACAAATATTCAATAATGTTTAATTTTGGTTCTGGTGCAGAATATGATCGAAATAGTGACATCAAGCTTGCTAAGGAGCAAGAGCTTCACAATTATTATCCAAAAGACTATTATGGCTTATCAAAAAACCTTATTAGTAGAAAAATATCTGATTTAAATTCAAAGATATTTAATTTGAGGTTGTTCGGCTGTTTCGGAGAATTTGAAGAAGAGCAAAGATTTATAAAAGCATCCTTCGAAAAAATTAAAAATGGACAACCTATCACCATACATCAGAATAGATTTATGGACTATTTTTATGCACAAGACGTTGGCAAAGTGATCGACTACATTATGCACAATACGCATGAGCGGCTCCCTAGAGACATTAATCTGTGCTATGAAAAAAAATACAAATTAACAGATATCGCAAATATAATTTTCGACTTGACGAATTGTGATCAATCGGTTATAATAGATAACAACGTCCTTGGCAAATCATATACTGGCTATGGTCAAAATCTTAAAAATCTAAATATTGAATTATATGGATTAAAGCAAGGTATTAATGCATGTCTAAAAAATTGGAACAGATATTAAGCTTAGTGAGCGATTATATCCGAGACAAAAGAGAAAACGAAACATGGACACCAGGATCTGATTGGGTATCTTATTCTGGTCCACATTATGACGAAGAAGAATATGTAGCCGCCGTTAAAAGCATATTAGGTGAATGGCTCGTATTTGGTCAGGATTGTAGGGATTTTGAAGTTCAGTTTCCAAATCTTTTGGGAAGCCAAATGGGTATTCTAACCAACTCTGGGAGTTCCGCAAATCTTTTAATGGTGAGTGCCCTAGCTTCCCACAGAAGCGACCTTAAAAAATACCACTTACCCAAGGGTAGCAAATTTATAACACCTGTTGTATGCTTTCCTACAACACTTAATCCACTTTTACAAAATGGTTATGAACCAGTTTTTGTTGATGTTACATTGCCAGATTTGAATCTAGATCTAGACCAAGTAGAAGAAGCACTTAAACAAGATTCCAGCATCAAGGGAATAATTTTTGCACACGTATTAGGCAACCCCCCGGATATGGATCGCGTGATGCACCTTGTAGAAGAATACGATTTAATATTTTTAGAAGACTGTTGTGATGCTTTGGGATCAACATATAAAGGTAAAAAACTCGGTTCTTTTGGTACAATGTCAACATGCTCATTTTATCCCGCACATCATATGACGATGGCAGAAGGCGGGTTTGTTGCAACAGACAGCTATATTCTTTACAAAGCGCTGGCAAGTCTGCGTGATTGGGGTCGGGGATGTTATTGCAATGAAAAAAAGCCCGGTGATGTTACTTCAGGAACTGCTTGTGGTAATAGATTTAAAAATTGGCTATGTGGTCGATCTGATATTCTCTATGACCATAGATATGTTTATGATGAAGTAGGATATAATCTTAAGCCCATAGAACTGCAAGGCGCTATTGGAAAACAACAGCTTAAAAAATTGCCCGCTATGGAAGCGGCTCGAAGAAGTAATTTTAAGAAACTATACGATATCTTTAAACCATATGAAAAATATCTTTGGCTAAACTCCGCAACCCCAGGTGCCGATCCTTGTTGGTTTGGTTTTTTGTTTACCATCAAGCCGGAATCACCCTTCAAGAGAGAACAATTGGTTAATTTCTTAGAAGAAAACAAAATACAAACACGACCCTATTTTGCAGGTAATATCTTATACCATCCAGCATATAAACATATCAGAGGAAAAGAGGGGGACATAAAACTCAAGTATCCAAATGCAGATTTGGTAACTTTGCATTCTGCATTTCTTGGAACGTATATTGGATATACTGATGAGAAAATATTGTATATTAAGGAAAAAATAGATGAGTTTTTTAAGGAATTACAATGAAAATTGTCTATATCACAGGGTGTTTGGGGTTTATAGGCTCTTACGTTACTAGAAAATGTCTTGAAAAGGGATGGATGGTTTATGGGGTAGATAAGTGTACTTATGTTGCAAACTTGCACTTATTAGAGGAATTTGGTAAATATCCAAACTTTACTTTTGAAAAAAGAAACATTAAAAACCTTGAACACTTGTATGATTGTGATTATGTTATAAATATTGCTGCGGAATCGCATGTTGGGAATAGTATTGTACAGAGCGATTCATTTATTGATAGCAATATTGTAGGAGTTAAAAACTTATTAGACTTGATACGACACAAGCCAATTAATATATCTAAAAGACCTGTATTTTTTCACTTTAGCACAGATGAGGTTTATGGTGACATCGAGCTTGGCTCTCATACTGAAACAGATCTGCTACAACCCAGCAATCCATATTCGGCTGCTAAGGCAGCAGCAGACATGTTGGTAATGGCGTGGTCGAGAACCTATGATATAGATTATATTATTTTGCGCCCAACAAACAACTATGGTATAGGACAATATCCCGAAAAACTTATACCACTATCAATTAAAAGTCTCAATAGAGGCAAACAAATTCGACTTCACAATATGGGAACACCTATTCGTAATTGGCTGCATGCTGACGATACAGCCGAGGCAGTTATGGCAATTATACAATCGGGCATAACAAATCAAATTTATAATGTAGCTGGCGGATTTGAGCAAACAAATGCCGAAACAATAAAAAAAATAATTACTACCTTTAACGGCACAGAAGAACAATGGAATAAGCATGTTGATTTTTCGTATCACAGGGAAGGACAAGATCTTAGATATTCTCTTTGTGATCTAAAACTACGTGAATTGGGCTGGACCCCAAAAAGAATTTTTGATAAAGAACTTGGTGCTATAGTCGAGTATTATAAAAATAATTTTAAATGGTAAACACGAACTAATGAAATTAACGTATGACGAAATCATAAACACACATAAAGATATGCCTTGTGCCATTACGCTTCATGGTCCAAGCTTAAATCTATATAAAGATAAAATCGCAGAATTACAAAGACAAAACAAGCTAATCAGATTTGATGTAAGCGAGTGGTATGATTATTTTGATCAAAAACCGGATTATTGGGTAGTGTCAAACACAGAATTTACTATCAAAGCTTCCATTATTAGAGATATCATATGGGCGGAACGAAAATACATACATGATGCATTTAATAAGTTTAATGTGCCTCTTTTATACAACGCGACAGCAGACTTAACTGATTTAGATTTTGTTGATAGCAACTTACAGTGTGATTATCTCCCTTATGACACTAAACATTTTAAAGGCGACAATTGCATTGAAATTGTAAGAAATTTTAAGAAACACTACGAAGCGAATAAAAACTTAAACTTTACACACTATGGCAATAATTCAAAATTATGGGAACGCCCAAATGTGCAAGGGTTTCCAGATTGGAAACAAAAATTACACGGACGAATTGGGGGTGCGTGGAACTTAACTGGGAAGTGCTGCAACTTCATCGGAATCCCCACCATACAGGAAAAATTACAAGAACATTCAGGTCATGAACAGCATATGGGACCGGGACAAACCGTTGGGCTATTCGCAGCGATTTTCGCCGTTTTAATGGGCTGCAATCCAATATATATTGTAGGGCTTGATCTAGATTGCGAAGCCGGATTTGCAGAGGGTAAAAAAACCTTGGGCACCTATAACGAAGGACATATTGATCATTGGAAGATCATTTATAGAGATTTTCTTCTTGATGATATGCGTATATTAGACGAGAGTGCGAAAAGACTCGGAATTCAAATAGTAAATTTAAATAAAGACTCATGGCATGAGATATTTTTAAAAGGCGATTTAAAACTACAATAATCCGCCGGAAAATCGTGTTATAATATATAAAACAACGGAGAACACAAAACATGAAAGAAACATTTATTATCGCAGAAATTGGCATTAATCACAATGGTGATCTAAATTTAGCTAAAAAACTAATAGACGGCGCAGTACGCGCAGGATGTCATTTGGTAAAATTTCAAAAAAGAACAATCGATCTTGTCTACACGCAACAAGAGTTAGATAAGCAGAGGGAAAGTCCCTGGGGGACTACAAATCGGGAACAAAAAATGGGTCTTGAGTTTGGCGAGAAGGAATATGATAAGATTAATAGATATTGTAAGAGAAAGGGTATTAATTGGACTGCATCGGCTTGGGATATTCCAAGTCAGTTATTTTTAAGAAAATATGACTTGAGTTATAACAAGGTTGCCTCACCAATGCTAACTCATAATGAGTTACTAGAGACGATTGCCGAGGAAGGTAAACATACATTTATCTCAACCGGCATGAGCACAATTGAGCAGATTAGAAAAGCAGTATCCATTTTTAAAAAGGCAAATTGCCCCTATGAACTAATGCACTGTAACAGCACTTATCCGCTCGATCCAGAGGATGCCAACCTTCGAGTTATTGAAACATTAAAAAATAAATTTAATTGCGATGTTGGCTATAGCGGACACGAAGTGGGTATTATTGTTAGTTGTGCGGCGGTAGCCCTCGGTGCTACTTCGCTTGAAAGACACATCACTTTAGATCGCTCTATGTATGGATCTGATCAATCGGCATCGCTAGAATTGGCAGGACTAAACAAGCTTACATCTTATATACGAGACATTGAAAAATCATTAGGATCGCCAGTTAAAAAGATACATGCATCTGAAGTGTCTTCTATGAAAAAGCTTAGGAAATATTAGTGAAGCTTGCTGCTTTAATACCAGCCCGTGGAGGAAGCAAGGGTGTACCGAGAAAAAACATTCATGATTTAGCCGGATATCCTTTGCTTGCGTATTCTATACTTGCTTGTAAAAAGTGTAATGGCATTGATCGCATTATTGTATCAACTGATGATGAAGAAATCGCAGAGGTGGCAATACGATATGGGGCAGAGGTTCCATTTTTAAGACCAAAAGAATATGCACAGGATAGCTCAACAGATTTAGATGTCGTAAAACACTTTTATTCAGTCGAAGGCTCTCAAGATTTGGCGTTTGTTAGACCCACAACTCCACTTAGAGTTCCAGAAATTATGGACAATATCATTAATCAGTATTATAGCAAGAGAGAGAGTATAACAGGCTTGCGTTCTGCCCACGAATTACCAGAATCGCCTTATAAATTCTTCAAAATTATTGATGGTACATTTACAGGCTTTTTTGACGACTTCAATGGCATAAAAAATTACACCAACCTTCCAAGACAAATGTTTCCCAAAGCATATCATCCAAATGGATATTTGGATATTTTGAAAGAAGAAACAGTTTTAGGAGGCAGCGATTTTGGAGACTTAATTTTGCCCGCTATTACTGATTTCATGGTCGAGGTTGATGATAAATATCATTTTGCTTTATTGGAAAACCAAATTATGATGGGCAAAGACAAAATATATCAGGAGCTAAAACGTGGTTTATACTAAAAATCGATTTATAAAAAACAATTATACTTTAAGTCATGGCGAGCTAACTGAGAATAGACATAACAATGAGCCACTAGCTCTTGGTGATCAAGTTCCCGTGGTATGGCACAAAGCCAAAGACTTTAATGTCTATGATGAAAATGGTAATAAATGGATTGACATGACTGCTGGCATTTTCGCAGCCAATGCTGGTCATGCAAACGATAATATTAAAAAGGCTATCAAAAAACAACTAGACGACGATTTGCTTTTCGCCTATCAGTATGAAACCCAAATAAGAGACAAATTTGTTAACAAGTTGATAGATATATCGCCTGATTATCTTGATAAAGCTGTTCTGTTAAATACTGGTTCTGAAGCGACGGATGTTTGTTATAAGCTTATTAAATTGTGGGCTAGAAAACACAATAAAAAATACATAATCTGTTTTAATGGAAGTTATCACGGACGTGTCCTGGGCTCGGCTCTCATAAGTGGCTCCAAGCTTGCCACAATGTGGTCAGGTATCAGTGATGAAGACATAATATTTATTGATTTTCCTTATTGGAAAGATGACGCATTTGATGCATCGCTACTGCCCCCAAAAGAACAGATAGCCGCTTTCTTTTTAGAAACTTATCAAGGATGGGGTGCTTGTATGTATCCGCCTGAGTATATTAAAAGATTATACAATTTTGCTAGAGATAATGAGATATTAGTATGCTTTGATGAAGTGCAGGCTGGATTTTATAGAATGGGAGAACTTTTCGGATTTATGACATACGGAGATTTTATCGAGCCAGATTTAATCACTCTCGGAAAGGGCATATCGTCTTCGTTACCCATGGCTGCGGTTCTAGGAAAATCAGAAATTATAGATGTTGATTTAAGCGCCAATTTGAGCGGAACCCATGCTGGAAATGCACTATGTTGTGCAGCATCGCTGGCTAACTTACAATTTTTAACCGATGAAGCATTTCAACTAGGGTTGAAACAAAAAATAAATCACTTTGAAACAAGAAGTAAAAAACTATTAAAGTTCAAATCAGTCTCCAGGGTAAACGATAGAGGCATGGTTGCCGGGATTATTTTTGATTCGACAGAAAAGGCAAATCAAGTGGTTGAACATTGTATACTTAATGGCGTTTTGCCAGTTTGCACATTTAGAGAGTCTATTAAGCTGGGACCGCCTTTGACCATTAGCATAGAAGCCATTAACGAAGCCTTTGATGTTATCGAGGCATCAATAAAAAAGGTCGAGGAACTCAATGCGTAATAACAAATCTATATTAGAAACTGAACAATATTTAAACCACACTTATTCTGATAAAGCTGCGCCTCCAAGTGAGTACCCAAATCTTCTTGCAAAATGGCTTTTGGATAATGTTTATAAAAAGCCTGGAAAAATAGCTGATTTTGGGTGTGGCAGAGGAGATTACCTTCGCGCCTTTAAGTTACTCGGCTTCGAACCTTACGGATTAGATATATCACCCAATGTAAATAATATATCAGATTTTAAGGTAAAACAAGTAGATTTTATTAATGATAGCATTCCATACACTCAAGAAAAGTTTGATTTTATATTTAGCAAATCTGTTATAGAACATTTAAGAGAGCCAACTCCTTACTTCTCGGCAATATATGAAAGCTTAGAAGATGGAGGTAGGGCAGTTATAATGGCTCCAAGCTGGGCTCACACATATTGGGGTCCATTTTATATTGACCACACTCACGTCACACCTTTTACAGCGCAATCCTTAAAATCTGCTTTAGAAATGTGTGGTTTTGAAAAAGTGACTGTAAAGTATTTTTACCAATTGCCGATATTGTGGAAGTTTAAATGGCTAAAGGTTATAGCCAAATTGATTGCCAAATTACCAATCCCATACAGCCCATATAACACAGTGCCATGGAAGGTATCTAATCGACTAAATAAGCTCGTTAGGTTTTCCAAAGAAGTTATGTTAATTGCAACAGTGGAAAAATAATATGTTAAACATCAGACACACAGGAATTGTCACCACCGATATTGAAAAATCAATTTCTTTTTATGAAAATTTTGGATTTAAGATACAAAAGGATATGTTAGAGTCGGGCGACTACATAGATAACTTTTCCGCATTAAATAATGTGATAGTTCGGACTGTTAAGATGTCGCTAGAAAATGGCGATATGATAGAATTACTTTATTATCAATCACACCCAGAAAAACCAGATATGGATAGGAAGATAACACAAATTGGATGTTCACATATTGCTTTAACTGTGTCCGATTTAGATCGACTATACGAGCAATTAAGCGAAAGCAACGTAGTTTTTAATAGTCCGCCGCAATATTCACCAGATGGATATGCCAAGGTGACATTTTGTAAAGATCCAGACGGCTCCTTGATTGAGTTGGTGGAAGTGCTAACGTGACATACTTAGACACACTATTTTCATTAAAAGACAGGGTAGCGATTATTACCGGAGCATCAAGAGGAAATGGACAGGCTATAGCACAAGGCTTCGTAGAAGCTGGCGCAACAGTATATAATATTGATATTATTAAAGGCAAGAATCTAGATATTAAGTTTCTTCATTGTGATATCACCAATGATCAGGAATTATGCAACAATATTAATCATATTTTTGAAGAAGAGGGGCGGATAGATATACTTGTTAACAATGCAGGCATAACACGTTCTTCTTATTCTGATCAGGATTGGGATGATACTTATGCCGTGAACTTGAGAGCGCCATTTGTCTTAAGCCGTTTGGTTCTTAAATATATGAAGAAAGCTGGTACAGGTTCAATTATTAACATAACGAGCTTAAATTCAGAACTCGCATTTCCAGATAACCCATCATATGTTGCATTTAAAGGAGCCCTAAAACAATTAACTAAATCTATCGCGCTAGATTTTGGTGAGCACAACATTAGAGCTAATAATTTAGGACCAGGATACATCAAAACGAAAATGACTGAAAAAAGCTGGCGTAATGAAAAATCGAATGAGGCGAGAAAAAACAAAACCGCTTTAAAACGGTGGGGACATCCCGAAGATTTAGTTGGAGCGGCTATTTTTTTAGCATCTAATGCATCGAACTATGTGACCGGTCAAGACATATATGTTGACGGTGGATGGCTTATAAAAGGGCTATAATATGCATTATAACTTTACAGCTTTCGATAAGTTTGAAATATTTTCTTCAAAACAAGAAGTTAATCAATATAGACAATTCAAAATTGATGAGGTCCAAAAAAATATTTCTTTTATAAAACATCATTTCGATACAAAAATAGATGTTTTAGAAATTGGATCTGGAAATTCAAAATTTTTATATGGTTTAGAAAAAACTGGTCTTTTAAAATCTGGATACGGAATAGATGTCAGCAAAAGCAGAATTGATTTTGCCAATGAGTGGAAAAGCGATTTACAAATAGAAAACGTACACAATATTAATGGAAACATACTAGACTTAGACATGAATAGCCTCCCAGAATTTGATTTAATTTACTGTGTTGATATGGCATTCCAGCTTTTTGATCCCGCACATCCAGGGAGTGATATTAAATTTTTAAATAGTTGTTATAAAAAACTAAAAAAAGGAGGTAAACTAGTTTTAGAACTTGATAGTAATCAACAGATATTGCAAAGCCTTCATAATGATAAAACAAAACTATGGCAAGAATTCGACAGTTCCGACCCTTGGATGTATCTTTTGTGGGATTGTACCTATGATCGACAAGAGTCCTATTTATACATTAAAAAAGCTTTTATAAAAAGAGACTTGTCTGAAATTTCTAAAAATAACATATGTTTGAAAGTATATGATCATAATGATATAATTACTATGTTAGAAAAGCTTTCTTTTGGCACGATACAAATATATAATTATTGGAGCGAAAAGGGAGACATGTCCGACGATGAATTTTTGGTTATAGGAGAAAAACAATGACAACACAGAATAAAAACGAGAGTGCACCACAGATTAAACCGCCGGTTTTTTCATCAAATGTTGATTTTAAAGCAAAAAAGAATAAAGGATATCAAAATAGGGTACTGTTATTAAATCCGCCAACTGATAGAACACAGTTTGTAGGATCAGATAACTACTTTCCTTTGGGGCTCATAATGCTGGCTACTGTTCTTAAGCAAAATGAGGATATAGCAGAAATTATGGATATAAACAACGATCTCTTTAACAAAGACTTAAATGATACTCTTTTCGTTGAATATATGGAGGAAGTGGTGTTACCGTACATTGAAGAGTTTAAACCCGATATGGTTGGTATTGGTGGCACTTTTTCTGGAGCCTTTAAATATACCAAAATAATTGCAAGAATGGTCAAAAACAAATTTCCAAACGTTCCCACCATTGTAGGTGGCAACCACGCCAGCACGTTTAAAGGAATGGTGCTGGAAAGGTTTAGGTATATAGATTATGTTATGGTTGGTGAAGGAGAACATACTTTTCCCGAACTTTTATATTCAGCCATACACAACAATGGCGAAGGAATTGAATCTGTAGACGGATTATGCTATAGAAAGGGTGGTCACTGGAATGATTCGTATGATGCCTCACTTCAAGATAAGCGCACCCCCAGAGAAGATATAGTTACACAACAAAAGCGATACTATATTAATGACTTGGATGCATTACCCAAACCTGATTTTGATATTGTTGGCGTGAATAAGTATTATATGGATACTTCACAATGGTATAACCCTCTTAATATTGAAGTGGGACAACCATTTCCAATTATCTCTAGTAGAAGTTGTCCCATGAGATGCACATTTTGTAACATGTGGCACGTCCATGGTCCAAAAATTAGATATAGAAGTGCGGACGATGTTGTTGATGAAATCGAACACTTGTACCATGAATACAATGCACGATATTTTCAATTTATGGATGATAATTTCACATTTGATAAAAAGCGCGTCATTCGCATGATGAATGAGATAACCAGACGGGGTTTAAAGATTTCTTATGATACGCCAAATGGAATCGCCATCAACAGACTTGATGAAGATGTTATCAAGGCTATGGTAGAAGGTGGTTTAATTAGAATAAGCATTGCAATAGAAAGCGGATCCCAACACATAAGAGACTTAATGCAGAAGGGACTTAAACAAGATAAAATTTATGAAGCCACAAGGGAGTTGGCAAAATATCCTCATGTTTTTATTAAAGCCTTTTTTATTGTCGGGATGCCCGAGGAAACAGAAGGAACATTAGAAGAGACAAGAGAAATGATCAAGGCATTACCTATAGATAAATTTTCTATAAACTATGCCACTCCGTTCCCCGGTACAGCCTTGTTTAACCAATGTAAAGCCAAAGATATGTTGCGATATGAAGTAGAGGATTATGTGGAGATTGATGGTCACCAATTACGATCAGACAGACCCCATTTCAAACCATACGACTTAACAGAACAACAATTAATTGATTTTGTAGACTGGGGCGACGAGTATATCAAAACACTCCCAGACAAGACAGGCAAATATGATCCCCGTGGGGCTGGCGACATTGCCTCCTATGGTAGTGTATTTAACTGACAGAGGTGTAAGTGTCAAGTTTAAAAATGAATTATGTCCCTAAAGGGTGGGGATTTGAGAAGTGGATTGTAAATTGCGATGAATATTGTGGAAAATTACTTTATTTTGTTAAAGGCAAACGATGTTCTTGGCACTACCACGAACTAAAAGATGAAGTTTTCTATATTCAGTCTGGAAAAATGTTGGTAAAATATTCTGATGATGACGATATTGAAAATGCAAAAGAATTAATATTAGAAAAAGGCGATAACTTTCACGTTTATCGAGGGTTGCGCCATCAAATGATTGCTCTGCAAGATACAGAATTGTTTGAGTTTTCAACCCAACACTTTGATAGTGATAGCTATAGGATTCAAAAAGGTGATTGATGCAGCATCCCAATAAAAACTCACTATACTGTTTGTCATATCCTCGCTCCGGTTCGAGTTGGTTTCGTTATTGTTTTGCTTTTATCACAGGGGCAGATATAGATAAGCCGGGGCTCTTATGTTCCTCACATTGGCAAACCGATAAAAAATATAAAATTGAAAACTGCTATGATGTGGCAAATATATTATTATTGAGAAACTACAAGGAAGCAATTTTTAGTGAAGTAAAGAATATTATTTTAACCAACCCTGTTGCGTTTATTGCACACGTTCTGGAGTTCGTTCAACGTAATTCTACTGGTTCTATATCTGAGATAGCTATGAAAACTATAAATTCCCCGATGCCAAAAACTGCTCAGGAAGCAGAAAATATATTTTTTGATCTTAAGGTTGAACAACATGTTAGTGATTTTTTGTTATCGAACTTGCCAACTTTCAACAATCGTATCGTAGACAAAGAACACCGTATTGGTGTAGAACATGTTCTTTCCAGTTCACTTATATATCATTGTCACTTTGCTTTACAACTAAGGAGATACTATGAACTATTGGAATATCATAATAAGATTGTAAACGCAAACCCTAACAAGGCTCTTCTAATCCGATATGAGGATTTTATACAAAATTCTCCCCTGGAATTAAACAATATGATTGATTTTATGAAATGCAATAATTTGATATCTCCTAAAACCACAAGACTTTATAAAACCAAGTTGGATGAATTAAACAACAACATAGAGTTTCATAAAAATTTGTCCATAAATAAATATAGATCCAAAGGGAATCGCGGATCCAGTTTTAATAAAGATGTTTCCCACTCATCTAATCACCGTAAAGAGTTTCTAATGCAAATGGACAATGTGCTAAAGAAAAAGAATTTAGAACTTTATAATCAGTATTTGTCTGACTATGAAGAAAAGGAGGTTCAATGATTTATTATATCGATATAGATGAGACAATCTGCTATTATGACGGAGACAGACATTATCCAGATGCTCTGCCAAATCAGGAAAGGATAAGTAAGATCAACGCCCTATATGATGAAGGCAATACAGTTGTTTATTGGACGGCTAGAGGTTCCGTTACAGGCATAGACTGGGCGGAACTCACTCATAAGCAGTTAAACGAGTGGGGTGTCAAATATACAGATATCAAATTGGGAAAACCAAATTATGATTTGTTTATCTGCGATAAGGCTATAAACACAGAGAGGTTCTTCAATGGAAAAGATTAAAGTTAACCTATTTGATAGCTTGGCACCAGACAATTATTATGAATACTGGGAAAGTCATAATTTTTCTAGCGAATTTGAGCCTAAGAAAATTCAATGGGTTTACGAATCTCGCGGCAAAGGACATGAAGAATATGATGGTGTAACAGTATTCACTGATAAAGATCTATTGTCTCCATGGGTTGACCGTGTAACGACAAAACATAAAATAGCTTGGATTGTGGAATGCAGAGCAATTCATCCTTTTTCATACGAACACATAGTTCATGTTGAAGACAAGTATGATTATATTTTTACTTTTGATGAAGAGCTTTTAAAAAGAGGCGACAAATATGTTAAAAACCTAATAGGGACTTCTAGGGTATCAAATCGGGATTCTGGCATCCACCCTAAGAGCAAACTTTTATCTTTAATCGCATCGGACAAAAAATGGACTAAGGGACACAAGCTTAGACATATTGTTGCCGAATCTATAAAAGACAAATATCCGGTTGATTTGTGGGGCACTGCATATAAGCCATTTGGAGCAAATAACCAGGGGCTTTCAGCCGCCGCAATCAGAGAAGGAAAGAACGAGCCTTTAAAAGACTATTATTTTAGTATTACAGTGATGAATTCAAAAGAGAACAATTATTTTACTGAAACTTTAGTTGATGTTTTTAGACACGGAACAATACCAATTTTTTGGGGCTGTGACAATATTGGAGAGTATTTCAACGAAAAGGGAATCTTGACATTTAATAATGCTTCTGAGTTGGTATCGATATTGAACCAAATAAGTCCTGATTTATACAATGAAAAGTTGGAATACATTAAAGAGAATTATGAATTGGCAAAAAAATATGTCTCTATGGATGATACTTTTGCGACCAATTTGATTGACAAGGTTTTATAAAATGACCAATAGAAAATATTTACCAACACTGTCGGAGCTTGTAGACAGGCTTTCCATTGTACAACTAAAAGAAGTGTTTATTCCAGAACACAAGAGCGAGTACGCACAGGAGATATCTGATATTTGTCACGACATCCAGACGATTCTCGATCAGTGTGACGATATAGATGCAGAAACTATTCGCGCCATTGTTGTATTGGCACAAATGAATTTACATATTTGGCACAATGAGTCAAATTACCGCAAAGGTATAAAAGATGGCAACAATCTTGAACTAACTCATGGATTAAATGGAATTAGAAATACTGCAAAAAACAAAATTCAAGAGTTAGCCGGTGGGCGCAAAGATTATAAAGTTGACTGTTTAGCCGCAGAGTTCGAAGATTGGGATATTAGTTGGTAAATGTTGTTTGAAGAGGTAAAGATTTTAGATTCTGATAGATTTACAGATTTTCGTGGGGATATTTTCACAACTTATAAAAAGTCGAATTTCGAACCAAGCCTGGACTTTGTGCATGATAAGTATTCAACATCCAGAAAATCTGTCTTAAGAGGTATACATGGAGATTTTGAAACCTGGAAATTGGTATCGTGCTTATACGGAGAACTATATTTTGTAGTTGTTGATAATCGAAAAGAATCCGATACTTATTTGAAATGGGATTGGATGGTGCTGGACGACAAACAGCGAAAACAAGTGTTACTACCACCAGGATTTGGAAATGGATTTTATGTTTTGAGCGATCAAGCACTGTTCAGCTATAAACTATCATATCCAAACGAATATGTAGATGCCAATAAACAGTTCACACTTAAATGGGACGACCCAAGAATTAACATATATTGGCCAAATAAAAACCCCTTATTACAAAAGAGAGACAATAGTGATTAACATTCCAGATAATCTACAAAAAGTAAGAAATATTGATATTTCACCTGAGTTTTTAATTGATTTTGAAACAAAGGTGCGCGATCATTACGAAGCAGGTAAAATAAAAGGACCGATTCATTTAGCGAAAAACAATGAAAAAGAGCTTATTGAAATATTTCAATATATAAGCGAAGAAGATTGGGTTTTTGTTCCCTGGAGAAATCACTATCACGCATTATTACATGGCGTAGATCCAGATAAGCTTTTTAATTGGATTGTTGAAGGCAGAAGCATGGGCACAAACAATATAAATCCAAACTTTTATGCCTCTTCAATTGTTGGTGGGATTCTCTCCATCGCTGTGGGAACTGCTCTGGCGCTAAAAAGAAAAAAGTCTCATAAACGTGTATGGTGTTTTGTTGGTGATATGACTATGGAAACGGGCGTGTTTCATGAAGCATACAAATATGTAAACAATTTTGATCTTCCACTGCAATGGGTGATCGAAGATAATGATATGAGCGTGCAGACGCCCACCAAGATGGCTTGGAACAAAAAACAAGACATACCAGAAGGTGCAATATATTACAAGTACGAGATGGAATATCCTCATCACGGAACAGGTAAATGGGTGAATTTTTAATATGAAGTATAAAGAACAATTAATCCGCTCCATGGAGTGGTTGGCAGAAAAGGAAGATATAGTCTTTTTAGGTCAGGCATGCCGAGTAAGCGGTCATGCGATATCTAGCACAATTCAAAGCGTACCATTGGAGAAAAGAATTGAACTACCAGTATTTGAAGAAACACAATTAGGCATTTCGACCGGACTCGCACTAGAAGGCTATGTACCGGTAACAATATATCCAAGATTTGATTTTTTTATTCTCGCCTGTAATCAGCTTGTAAATCACTTAGACAAAATGAGAGAAATGTCAAAAGGCGCAATGACTCCTCGCGTTATTATAAGAGTTTCAGTCGGTGCGAAACACCCTCTTGACGCAGGACCACAACATACACAAAATCATACCGATGCATATAGAAAAATGTTGACTGATATTAATGTTGTTGAGTTGCTTGAGCCAGAAGATATTTTTCCTGCATTTAAACTAGCATATGAAAGAGGCGATGCAAAGTCAACGCTCATAATCGAACATGGAGAATATTATGCCACAAAATAAATTTACTTGGTCACTGATTAATGACAATATTAATGATGATGATAAGGAGAAACTAATCTCGTTTATACAAGAGCCGAATGTTAGGTTTACTAATGGAAATAAGGTTAGAGAATTTGAAACGCTATGGAGTGATTGGGAGGGCGTAAAATATTCAACATTTGTTAATTCTGGTGCTAGTGCCAACTATATTATGATGTCTGTCGTAAAAGAGCTTCAAGGTGTTGGAGAGGTTATAGTCCCGCCACTAGGCTGGATATCAGATGTCGCCCCTGTGCTTAATTTGGGCATGACACCCGTTTTTGTTGACATCGATAAAGAAACCTTTTGCATCAGTCTTGAGAATATTAAGAAAGCAGTAAATGAAAATACAGTTGCAATAATATTGGTTCACACCCTAGGGTTCAACGGAATTATTGATGAGCTAGTATCATTTGCCAAAGAGCGAGGCATAATTTTAATTGAGGATTGTTGTGAAGCGCACGGTGCTACCCACAACGGAAAAAAAGTTGGCTCTTATGGAGATATGTCGAATTTTTCTTTTTATTTTGGACATCACATTACAACAATTGAAGGCGGTATGGTTTGTACCAATAACGATTTAATGAATGAATATATTCGTTTATACAGATCACACGGTATGACCCGAGAATCATCACAAAAATTCCAAGATTTGTATAAAACACAATATCCTGATTTAAACCCTCTTTTTACATTTGCGGTACCTGGATACAATATGCGAAGTGGTGAGCTTAATGCTGTTTTGGGGATAAATCAGATGGAACGCCTTGATTACAATATTCAAAGGAGAGTCGAGAATTTAAATATTTGGATTAAAAATTTAGATCCAAGCAAATATTACGTTGATTTCAACCTTGAAGGTAACAGCAATTTTGCGTTACCTCTTGTTCTCAAAAGCAAAGATATGGCATTATTTAATAGAATTTGTGAATTATTGGTGACAGAGCGCATCGAGTTTAGAACCGGCACCGCTGGGGGTGGCAATCAATGCCGACAACCATATTTGGTTGAAAATAAATATACATATAAAACAATTGGAGATCTTGACAACACCGACCATGTGCACGATTATTCTTTGTATGTCGGCAACCATGTTGATGTAACAGAAACGCAGATTCAAAATTTATGTAGGAGCTTAAATAATGTTTAAAGAACAAAAAGTTTTAGTTACTGGAGGTACCGGTATGATCGGACGAGAACTAATTAACTTGCTTTTAGATCAGGGTGCTATAGTTTATGTCGCCTCCCTCGACGAAGGCATCGGACTTCCAGATAGTGTCACACACAACAAAGTTGATTTAACAAATTTTTCAGCATGCTTAGAGCTGTGTGAGGGAATGGATTATGTTTTTAATCTAGTAGGCGTTAAGGGTTCGCCAAAGATGTGCAAGGAGCAGCCAGCAGATTTTATGGTACCAATGTTACAATTTAATACCAACATGATGGAGGCTGCACGACGTGCCGATGTGAAATGGTATTTATATACAAGTAGCGTCGGCGTTTATTACCCAGCAGAAATCTTAAAAGAAGAAGATGTTTGGAAGACTTTCCCATCAGACAATGATAGGTTTGCAGGGTGGGCGAAGCGGATAGGTGAACTACAGGCACAAGCATATTCTATTCAATATGGATGGGATTGTGTTTCTATAGTTAGACCCGCCAACGTTTACGGACCTTATGATAATTTCGATCCACAAAATGCGATGGTTGTGCCTTCGCTAGTAAGGAAGGCACATGAAAATGCTATATTAGATGTTTGGGGAGATGGTTCGCCTATACGTGATTTTATTCACTCACGCGACGTTGCGCTTGGGATGCTTTATGTCGTAGAAAACAAAATTACTGAGCCCTTAAACCTTGGTTCTGGAACTGGAATAAGTATTAGGAAATTAGTCGAAGTTATTGTTGCGAATCTCAATAAAGATATTGAGGTTAAATGGGATACGACAAAACCAAGTGGCGATAAAAAAAGAATTTTAGATATGTCTAAGGCAGAATCTTATGGATTTTCCACATCTATTTCGATTGAAGAAGGAATTCGAGATACCATAAAATGGTTCAACGACAACCGCGATATTGTAGACAGAAGGCATAATGCCTTTAGAAAATAAAACTCTGCTTATAACAGGAACCAAGAGCGGGCTTGGCAAATATATATACGATAATTGCGAAAACCGTTTCTCGCTGGAGCGTAACAATAGATACAAACTATTGCAAGAACTAAAGCATACAGAAATTGATTTAATAGTGCACTGTGCCTTTAATTCTGAACGAACAATAACTGATTATTACAAATATCTGGATGACAATGTTTTGTTGACTCAACAATTGTGTACGCTTAAACATAAAAAATTCGTTTACATATCGTCGGTCGATGTGTATCAAGAGAAAGACTCTGCCTATAAAACTTTTAAGTTGTTCTCTGAATCCTTGGTGTTACAGCAAACGAACAATCCTTTAATCTTAAGATGCTCTGCGTTATTGGGCGCTGATATGAGAAAAAATAATTTTTTAAAAATTGTGCAAGATAGTAAACCAATTTTATCATTAGCAGCAAACTCTACCTTTAATTTTGTATCATATCATGATATATTAAATATTATTACACAATCGGAGCAGGAACACATTTCAGGTATCTACGATGTTACAGTTTCTGAGAATATTGTTTTAGACGATATCGCTCGCAAACTTAATAAGGCTTGTGTTTATGGGCAATATACTTATTCAACGCCCAATATACAAAGTGATAAGTTGATAAAAAAGTTTAGCTTTATGGATAAGACTTCTGAACAAGTCATAGATGAATTTTTATTGGAGATACAATAGGTGGGCGACACTAAAAAAAATATGTTAATATGCGGTGCAACAGGGTTTATTGGTAGAAACCTGCTGGAATATTATTGTAATCACAGCGAGTACAATATTAAAGCAGTATATCACAATAAGCCCGCTCTAAGCCAATACGATGTTGAATGGGTTTACGCCGACTTAAATAATATAAGTGATGTAAAGCATATATTAAAGGACGTAGATGTTGTTTTACAATTTGCAGCGACAACATCGGGAGCACAGGATATTGTTAATCGTCCGTATGTTCATGTAACAGACAATGCTGTAATGAATAGTTTAATATTAAGAGAGTGTTATGAACAACATGTAAAACATATAGTGTTTCCTAGTTGTACAGTTATGTATCAGCCAGCCGATTATGCCCAAAAAGAAACAGACTGGAGTGCTCAAGATGAAATATTTCCAACATACTTTGGCGTAGGTAATACCAAAGTATATATTGAAAAAATGTGCGATTTCTTTTCTAGATTAGGAAGAACAAAACACACAGTTATGCGTCATTCAAATATGTATGGACCGTATGATAAATATGATTTAGAGCGCTCGCATGTTTTTGGGGCTACAATAACAAAAGTAATGACCAATACCACTGGTGTCCTTAGTGTTTGGGGCACTGGCGAGGGCGGCAGAGATTTGCTGCATGTTGATGATTTGGTCGCGTTTGTTGACTGTGCAATAACCAAACAAAAGGGCAATTATGAATTGTTTAACGTTGGTTTGGGGGAAGCTACGAAAATAATAGATTTGATTAAAAAAATCATTTCTCATTCTGGCAAAGAATTAGATATAGAACACGACTTGTCTAAGCCAACAATACCTACGTCTTTGTTTTTAGACTGTACGAAAGCAGAAGAACTACTAGGGTGGACGCCACAAATCTCTATAGAGAAGGGCATCCAGAAAACTTTAAAGTGGTATAAAGAAAATATGATGAGCACACAAGATGAGTAAAAAAAGCGCACTAATAACAGGAATAACTGGTATGGTCGGCTCTCATCTTGCCGATTATCTACTGGATAATACTGACTGGGAAATTCATGGTTTTTTGAGATGGGATGATAGACTAGATAATTTAGAACATCTCATTCCACTGATCAACAGCAACAAAAGAATTAAATTGTTTTATGGAGACTTGAATGACTTAAGTTCTTTACTGACATTGATAAACAAATCTGATCCAAATTATGTTTTTCATTTGGCTGCTCAAAGTTATCCGCGCACAAGCTTTGACGCCCCTCTTGAAACATTGGAGACAAATATACTAGGAACAGCTAAGTTATTAGATGCAATTCGAACATTAAACAAAAATCCAATAATCCATGTTTGCGCCTCTTCGGAGGTATTTGGCAGAGTCTCCAAAGAACTCTTACCAATACATGAAGATGTTACATTTCATCCTGCTTCGCCCTATGCTATTTCAAAAGTCGGAACTGATTTAATAGGAAGATTCTATGCAGAAGCCTATGGGCTAACTGTAATGACTACTCGCATGTTTACTCATACCGGACCCCGGCGGGGAGATGTGTTTGCGGAATCCACTTTTGCTAAACAAATCGCTTTAATAGAACAAGGTTTGTTGTCACCCACGGTTCAGGTTGGAAATTTAAATTCAATGAGAACTTGGTCTGATGTAAGAGATGCAGTTAGAGCCTACTATATGCTGGTCACTATAAACCCAATTGCGGGAGAATATTACAATATTGGGGGCACCCATTCTTGTACCGTTGAAAAGATGCTACAACATTTAATAGGATTGTCTACTGTAAAAGATATCAAAATTGAAACAGATCCAGACAGACTACGCCCCATCGATGCAGATCTGCAAATACCTGATACAACAAAATTTACAAATCATACTGGCTGGAGCCCTGAAATCCCATTCGAAACAACAATGCAGGATTTATTGGATTATTGGAGACACCAAGTTGCTAGCGGGAGATTGTATCTTAAAAGGTAGCTTATGAGAAAAAAACATATTCTTATAATTGGTGAAAGTTGTCGAGATGTTTTTAATTATGGCACATGTGCAAGATTATGTCCCGAACAGCCGGTGCCTATTTTTAAATCAAAAAAAACTATCGAAAATGCCGGAATGGCTTTGAATGTTTATAACAATATTGTCACTTTAGGTATTGATGCAGACATTATAACTAATAAGAATTGGTCTACAATTACCAAAACTAGATTTATTGACTCTTCATCAAATCATATGTTTATGAGGCTCGATGTAAATGACGATGAATACATAAAATACGATACTAAAACAATTGATTACGATAAATACGATGCGATTATTGTATCAGATTATAATAAAGGGTTTATATCTGAACAACAAATAGAACAAATATCATTGAATCATAGTTGTGTTTTTTTAGATACAAAGAAATATTTGGGATCTTGGTGTGAAAATGTCACATTTATTAAAATAAATGAGCAAGAATATCTACGAAATAAGCATTTTATATTAGATAGAGTTATTGATAAAACAATAATCACGTTAGGTTCAAAAGGCGCTAGTTTAAACGAGGTTATATATCCGGTTCCAAAAGTAGAAATCCGAGATGTCGCAGGAGCCGGGGACTCTTTTATCGCAGGTTTAGTTGTTAAATACATTGAGCACAATAATATAATTGAATCAATAGAATTCGCAAATGATTGTGCAACAAAAGTTGTTCAGAAAAGAGGTGTTAGCGTGATATGACAATAGTTTGGACAAACGGGTGTTTTGATATTTTACATAGAGGTCATATTGAACTATTTAAATATGCAAAATCTTTGGGTAACAAACTAATTGTAGGTATCGATTCTGATGCGAAAGTAAAACAAGACAAAGGCAGTGAGCGCCCAATAAACTGTGTTAAAGACAGAAAATTTATATTAGAATCGATAAGCTATGTTGATGAAGTGTTAATTTTTGACTCAACGCAAGAACTAGAAAATTTGATTAAACAAACAAAACCAGATATAATGGTAATAGGTTCCGACTGGAAAAATAAAACAGTTATTGGTCGAAAGTACGCAACAAACTTATTATTTTTTGATAGAGTCGGAAACTATTCAACTACAGATATATTAAAACAAAAGGAGATATAATGTCTGATACTAAAAAATTTAAACTCTCAAACCAAGCCGTAGCATCCTTGATGCTGGTATTGCAAAGGTCGCTACTGGAGCAAAGTGATATTGTGCCAGTTTTAGAGGCTTGGGAGCTTGTAGATACTCCAAACGGCTTAGTGGTGGGAAACCCTCCAGTTATACACAGTGATAATATCGAGGAGGATTCAGAGGAAAGTGCTGTATTTGATGCCTGGGTCGATGCAGTTGGTGATAAAGGATCTTGGCAACGTTAGTAACAATGCCAAAATATGTTTATCAATGTTTGGACTGCGAAGCACTATTTGAAGTTGTCCATTCGTTTAAAGAGATGATCGAGACGTGCTCGCAATTAAGTGAGCGCTGTGAGTGTGATCCACAGAGCAAGGTTATACGTATCCCCCAAAATATTAATTTCATGAACAAACAAGAGAAAAAGGCTCGCGTAGGACAAGTTGTTGATGAATTTATTAAGAACACCAAAGAAGAAGTGAAGTCTTACAAAAAAGAGGTAATAGATTGGAATCCGAAAAAATAGAATTAATAATTATCATATCATTGATTGCTTCATTGATTGTGAATGGTTTATTGATATGGTATGCAGCTAAAGTATTACAAAAACTTTCTTATACGTATGACAACATAGGCGCATTGCAGGATATTAACAGTCATTTTATAGAACATCTGGAATCTGTACATGAAATGGAAATGTATTATGGCGACGACACGCTTGGCGGTTTAATACAACATTCACGGCTTGTTGTTGAACAATATGAAAGTTTTAATGAAATATTGGCAGATTTAGAAGATGGGATTATAAGCATGCAAGAAGATACAGTAGAAGAAACACAAGAGGAAATAGATGCCGAGAAAGAGATCAGGTAAACATTATTTTACCAAGGACCATGAAAATGCAATAATTCAATATGTTGCTACAGACGATCAAAGACTAAGAACTCAGTTGTATGTTGAGTATATTGGACCCGCCTTTAACGAGATGGTTGATAAGATTGTTTATACATACAAGTTTACAAACTTGCCCAATATTGATTCATTAAAAGATGAATGCAAAGTTTGGCTAACAACTATATTGGATAAATATGATCCAAATAAGGGCTCCAAAGCTTTTTCATATTTTAGTGTAATTACAAAAAACTGGTTTATCCACAAGGTTAAAAAAAATGCAAAAAGGGCGCGAACTGAAGTGTTATATGATGAACTACCGAAGGATATAGAAAGCGAGCGTCTTGTAACTACTAACCAATATCACAGGCAAAGAGAGGAAAAAGAATTTTGGATGTCACTCTGGGTTGAAATTGATAATTGGGATACTGGCAATTTAAAAGAAAATGAACAAAAGGTTTTAGAGGCTGTAAAAATACTTTTGAACTCTATTGACGAAGATGAAATGATATATAACAAAAAGGCTATATACCTCTATCTTAGAGAACTGACCGGGCTAAATACGAAACAGGTTGTCAATAACTTAAATAAATTGCGAATTAGATATCGCATATTTAAGAAAAATTGGGTAAACGGAAAAATATAATACTTGCGGCTTCTAATTACTGTGGAGCGCAAATATTATGAAAAAAATAGACAACTACCTTGAAGAAACGATTGATAATATACGTAAAGATCGTGAAATAACGAAAGAACTACTCAATGATCTAATCGTATACTTAAGCGCAGATGAAGCGCGACATAGAGAAGTTGGTCAAGTTGCCGCCAAATACGTTGAAACTTTGCAGCGGTCAAACGAACAACTAGTTAAGATTGTAACATTGTTGCAAAAGAAACAAAGCGGAAGCGTATCTTTATCCGACGTAGACAAGACAGAAATCTTCGATCTGCTCAGCGGAGACGAATCCAAGTGAAGAAGCGTAGTAGTCTAATAGAAGCGGCATTGAACGCCGATACTTCACAAGTTTACGGCAGTAACCAAAACTATAGCCCAAATGACGTTTCTGCCAAAACAGCGGCGCAAGACCAGCTTACTCAAGAATTTGTTAAACAAGCCTTTGCTCAAAACGGGATTGGCTTTAAAGCATTTCTTTTGGCTTATGAAAATCAAGGTCTAAACCCCGCAACTTCAGGTAACGAAAAGCCCGGTGAATCGGCAGAGAAAGCCTCACCTCTAGAGGGGCTTAAAGGAAAGTTAGGGAGTGCGCTTGAAGGGCTTTTTGGTGGGGATGACACGCCAACAACTCCACAAAAGGCTTTAACTCAAATTAACTTTTTAAATAATGTCAAAGCAAGAGTATGGATCCCCACTTTAGACATCGATGTTCCCAAACCACGTATATATAAAGCTGCAAACGGTAGCGCAGCAATACAAGATTTTCAATTATATCAAATTTGCAATATTACCGATGAAGACTTGTTACAGTCGTTACCTTCTCCTGGTTCCCTTATTATGGTTGATTATGAAAATCGACAAATGAGAGCGGGACTTACTTTAGTGCATCCCATATGCACCGAGGCTACCTTTGCTCGCCTTATCATGGCAGAATTTGGTGGCGATGAGGTCGATATTGAAGACTACTTTGAGAGCGTGGAAGCAGCAGAAGCCGCTTTTGATACTCCCAAAGGAGATCCGCCCGCCCCCGGCAATTCTGAACAATTATTAACGATTGATAAGGATAAGATATATCCATATAACTCTGATATTACAGAATATGATATAATAGTATTTTATCCTGGGCTCGACCAGGGAAAAAACACTGGACAAAGACAGGCAACAATATTGACCGCAATAGAGAAGCATATCCAGCGCGACCTCCCTTCTGATAAATTATTTATTGTACCCCATAAAGCCTGGAAAGACTATGGACAAGTTGCTAAGAGCATTGACAGTTTTAAGGAGCAATATGGCGTTACAATTAGAAGCATTAGCCTTGGCTTTTGGAGCGGAGGAGCCCAAGGGGGCTCCTCCGCGCTAAATTCAGGAACTCAGTTTACTAAAGTAGTTGCCGCCGATCCGTGGGCAGCAGGCGGCCTCGTGGGGCTTAATGCGTCTAGATGGAATCCAGCGTCATTAGTTATGTTTTATAGATACGAAAATTGGTCACCCCGCCAAGACCCTGGCGACTTGACAAGATACACGGATGCCATTGCATCAGCAGGTGGCACTTTAGAAGAATATCCTAAAGCCCCATATACTGGAAACACTAATTACAATCATTATGATATCATGGTGCATGCGCTCAAGGAATTAACATAATGGCAAAGAGACGTGCAAATAGTCTGATAGAGGAAGCATTAAACTACGACTCTGCACAAGTTTATGAGGAGCACTCCAACTATGGTTCAGGCGACGTTAGCACGCGGACAGCGTTGCAAAACCAAATTACTAAAGAAACTGCCCCACAAGCTTTCACACAAAACGGGATTGGCTTTAAAGCATTTATTTTAGCTTATGAAAATCAGGGGATACATGCCGCTGTAACTTCAGGTAACGAAAAGCCCGGTGAATCGGCAGAGAAAGCCTCGCCTCTTGATGGGCTTAAAGGAAAGTTAGGGAGCGTGCTTGAAGGGCTTTTTGGTGGGGATGACACGCCATCAACGCCTCAAAAAGCCTTGACTCAAATTAATTTTCTAAACAATGTCAAAGCAAAAGTATGGATCCCCACTTTAGACATTGATGTCCCACAACCAGTAATATATGACGCCGGTAATCAGGGCACAGCAATAAAAGATTTTCAATTATATCAAACTTGCAATATTGTTGATGAACGATTGTTACAGTCTCTTCCACCACCGGGATCCTTAGTTGTAGTTGATTATGAAAATCGACAAACGAAAACGGGACTTACTTTAAAGTATGTTATATGCACGGAAGCTACTTTTATCCGTCTTATTATGGCAGAATTTAAGGGCGCACTGGACCTATCCGAATTAGAAGCTTATTTTAAGAAAATAAAAGATATCGATGTCGCTTTTGACATCCCAGCAGGAGATCCAGTCAAACCACCCCCGCCGAAAGCTGCTGCCTTCGCCGCCGAAGAAATTCTGGAATTGGCACAAAATTATGATGAGGACGCCACAATTCCAAACCACGCAGTTCACAGTTCCAGCCGCCAGCATGCGACGGGTCTTAGTCTCGCTCATCATGAATTTGTGCCTTATATAAAAGCATTTATGTTCCAAGCCTGGAAAGACCATGGGCTAACTGTGCACATAAATCAAACATATCGTACACCCGAGGAACACGACATCTTGGCGGCAGACTGGGGCACAGACGCGAACCCAGGTCCGCGTGCACGTACCGTGGCTGCACCCTCTAAAACCAGCTATCATCTCGCTGGTATGGCGATAGACGTTAAGGTGAAGAAGGGTGATTCTGACTGGATCCCAACAAAGTCGGACGCTGCTGGATACCATAAACAATTATGGGAAGCTTCCGGCGCACCCACCGCTGGGCAACAAGCTGGCCTGCGCTGGGGAGGAAGTTACAAAGACCTAGTACACTTTGATTACGGATTGCAATTTTCTGCTAGCAGGAAGAACCAATTACTTAAAAATTACCCCCAGGGAGGTATAGAACGAAACCGGGCACCCCTCGAACAGATAGTTTAATCTAAAATAGAATATGTCACAAATACCAAAATTAAGAAGACCATCCTTGACACCAAAAGTTTTTGCCGTTGGTGTTGTGCAAAGCGAAGGACCAAGCGCAGGGGGTATATCACCAGCGGATCTTAACGGCTACGAAGTCATAGACGGCACTTATGTCCTATATTATAAGGGGGGCAGAATTGGCACAGCATATGGACTAGTCGAGATCGATGGCAAAAGCATTATAAAAGAAATTGCTGGCTATCTGATTGCAATGATAGAAGCGGCAGATAAAGATGGCATCGAGCTACGTGTTACCAGCGGGTTTCGCACGATGCAAGAGCAACAAACACTATTTAATCAAAATCAGGGCTCAAACTCAATATTAGTTTCTAAGCCGGGATACTCTACTCATCAAACTGGCATTGCTGTAGATTTCAGTATTTACGATAAACAAGGCAGAGTTTACGAATGGCTTGTGAAAAATGCTTATCGATTTGGGTTTATTAGAACCATTTCAAATGAAAGATGGCATTGGGAATATTGGGGAGACTGGACAGACCAGATTAAACCAGATTGGGTTGGAGGATCCCGCAAGGGAACAAACAGGCTAAAGCACAAACAATTATCTATGTTTTCCAAAGTTCCAAGGATTCACAGTTGTGGAGATAAAAAATTCGGTGGTAATTTCGTGATGCGCGAGTCTGATTGGTGGACCTCCCACGGCGCTTCTGGAAAACACACAGATGCATTGACCAATGGTGCCACCAATTCTTGGATTGGATTCTCTGGAGAATTCTTACCTGTTAAATTTGATCGCGAAAGCCTTCATTGGGACAAGCGAAAGTTTTAAATTTTAACTAATTACTATTATGGGCGACAAATTAAACAATATAGATCCAGAGTGGCCACCTGTAAGTTATGCAGAAGAGCACGATCCATCATACCAATCCGGTGAGGCTGGAAGAGGTCTGTTTTGTGAGGAAATTCTTGAACCTCTCCCTCAAAGAATTAATGCACTTGGTGATACAGTAACTAAAAATGGTAATGCCTGGATAGTTCTTGGCAGAGACAGACCCGGATCTCGTAGTTCGGGATACGGCGGCAGCGGCGCAACGCAAGCAAGCGCAATAGATTTATGTGTAGGAATGGGCACTGGCAAGGCCAATGAATATGTGGATCCGAATTTTAAAGGCGATGCTGCTCGTATATACATTTCTCAAAGATGTGATGTTGACGAGGCTTTTAAACTTAAGGTGCCGATTGGCGTCGGAGGCGCAACACCGGGAGGCATGGGCAATTACCTCGATGGCAAATCTGATATTGGATATCCTGAAAATCAATCGGCAATTGGTATCAAAGCAGATTCAGTCCGTGTTATTGGGACAAACGGTATTAAACTTATAACCAGACCACAGAACCAAGGTACTCGCGGTGGACCTGCGGGATTTGCCGGTATTGAATTGATTGCTGGAAACTCCGAGAAAGAATTACAATATATGGTTAGAGGCGATAATTTGGTTGACTGCTTAACTGCACTAGAAGAAAGAATTGCAAAAGTTATGTCCCTGGTGTTTAATTTTCTTACTGCACAGATTGAAGCCAACGCAGCGCTGGCATCGCATGTTCATATTGGAACCGGCATAGGCGTAAACACCGGTGGACCCGTTCTTTCGGCGGTGACAGTGTTCCCATCCCCCACTGCTGCTCCTGGGTGCCTTAATGCAATAATGAACGAAGCAGAGGGTATAATGGACGACTTTTCTGAAAGGGCAAATTTAAATATCAACTGGCACCAAAGATACTTATCACAGATGAGCAGTAAATATATTCTAAGCAACTACAATAAGGTAAACTAAATGCTTGACAATTGGCGAGAGCATGATGAATGTAGCCCATGGCTTGAGGAAGGCAACTATTATATTGTAGTTGAATCTGAGCACCAAACCCCAGGAAATGATACTGAACGTGGTTACCGGCTTACGGATGCAAGACTCAAGGGTGTTGGTAAATTATTACAATTTTATGGGAAAGAAGTGCCCGAATTCCTCTACCTACATGCTATAACATTTGGGGCACAAGTAGAAGATTATTTTGTAAGTTATAAACCATGTGTCTTAATGAAGGTGTTGGTCAGGGTGCCCCGAACTCTTCTTGATGAAATATCCGACGATCTCAGTGCCTGTGATTTTACCAGACCAGAAGAAGGTTATTTAGAGGCTTCCATATCAATTTACACATATGCGAGACAAATAGATTTTGTTGTTGGCATTATTGAATCATATATTCCGGCTCTTGTGAGATCGTCTAAGTTTATCTCAAATATTAATATTCTCGCTGAACTAAAAAGATTGCGTCAAGCCAGTAGCGTAATTAACAGATATTTGAATAGAAACAATATTATACAAATTCGTCCCGATTTTGAGGCTTGTGACCCTGAAGTTGATAAACAATTGATAATTGGATACAATAATGAATACAAAGGGATATATGCGTTAATCGAAAACGAACAACACACGATAGGATATGATTGTTTTGTAAACAATGACACAATAAATCATTTAACGACTGCCAATTATTTGATAAATCTTGACACTATGCAAGAAATGTTGTCACAAAGAGATGTTAACACTTTTGATATCTTTGCATTTTTAACGCGCTTTACATTGCCAACTCCAGTGCTACGAGACAAAGAGAAGCAGACTGATGGACTTTCTTTATATACAGATAAGGGAGTTAGCTTTGGTTTTGCCGATTTAGCAAAAATAATATCACTTGATTTGGATATTAATCTTTGTAAATCCGATGAAGAAATAGCTGACGAAAATAACTATTTGCTCGATCCCGAAACAAGACGCAATGTGCTGGAATCGATGAAACAAATTGAGAAACTTAAAGGTGACTACGCAGCATCATCCGAAAATGTTCAGAAACTAAGAACAAAGTTTAAGTCTCTCGCTATTGGAGGCGATGTGCCCTACCCGGTGATTGAACCGGCAAATATGCGACAGGTAGACAGATTAAACAAGACCCTCGGACCAACAGAGCCAACTTTCCCGATAGGTGTTTATATAGACGAGGAAGGAACTTTCTTTCATGATATCGAAGACCTGGAGACGACCTCCTTTGCCCAAGCCACACGCATTGTTATTAACGAGCCATATAACCCCGATGCCCCGCCTGGAACAACTGGCATCCTCAACCCGATACAACCATATGAACTCGTTATATGGAGAGAACGACTTAATTCATATCTTGCCGCCCAACCCGGCGGCTCCGAAGATCCTCTAAAAAGGGCATTGAAAGAATTATATGGCGATGTTCTGAGCAAAATTGATATTGCCTGCATGGTTAACGATGCACTACAATGTTATGTTGATAGAACCGTAGCATTAGCTGGAGAAGCAATTGTTGATGGTGACGAAGAATTAGGACAACTCATTAATACCTCTATTTCACTGGGGAACATGGTCAATGCTAGGTGTGAATTTGAAAAATGCAATGGAAGTCCAGATATAGATCTTTCAATCGGATTTCCGATATTCCAGGGAATACAAATACCAGATAATTTTCCAACTTTTGATTTCCTGGCAGAGACTATTGACATCGCTATAACTCGACTATATGCTGCACTAGTAAAAGCCTTATCCTCTATAGTAATCCGCATTTTACAAAATTCTTGTGAAGTTATATTTGATGATGCTTTGGGGGAGGGTACCGGCGCAGCATCCATTAAAGAGGGTTTCCAAGACTGGCTTGGAGAAAGCATCGGGGTAAGCTTCGAAGATTTAAATGATCCACAAGCATGGGGAGACGCACTGACATCTGCTGGCGGCACCGGATTCATTGGGGCTGTGGGTGGCATGATCGCTCGCGGTATTTCATCTGGATTAGCTGTATATGAGGATACTGGTGTAGCTCTTAACTTACCAAATTCAGAAAAGGGCTGGGTTGTCGAAGAAGTCCTCGTATCGCCCGAGGCAATTGTTGGATTTTTGAACAGTCTAAAGGTTGCCTCCAACGGTGTCATCGCAGTAACAACTCTCCCGGAACAAATATCGCTATATCAAGGGACGGCTTCAGACGAAACACTAACGGTAGCACATAAATGTCTTATTATGAGAGATCCAGACTTCGGATCTTTATTCAAAGATAAATATGAGTTTGCTGATATGCTTTCAGCCATGGGTAGAATGGTAAAGCCTGAGCTTCTAGAATATGCCGCCGCCACCGCTAAATCGCCACCCATGGATTTTTGTCACTTGGGAGACGGCTCAGAGGCGAGAATTCTAAGACAATCTCTCCTATCAGAAAAAGAGCCAGCACTTTCCATAGACGAGATGAATGCAATTATCGACAAGGAACTCAATTACAATACAGAAAAAATTCGTGAGTTAAACTCTTTACTGCAAAAAATCATGAATGGTGCTATCGCACCCTCTTTCCCGTCTTTATTTGGCAAAAGCGATTCTCTAATACCGGAGTTACCACCTGCTATGCAAAAAGTTGCAGCACTAGCCATTCAGGGTCCGCTTGGCTATATAATGAATAGTTTTAATCAGGAGGTATCCTTCTATTCCCGTATTTATGAATCATTGTATGATGATCCTGATGACTCCAAACTCACTGCGCCTCAGTATAAACCCAATATTATTTTTGAAGACTTTACTATAAGAGCCCCTTCATCTGGATATGTATCGGATCCAGACTCTTCCCCAAGAACCGCCGCAGGCTTTATTATTGGATACAAGGAGCCCTCTGTCTTAAATGCGTATGCCTCTGAAACAAAGGAAGAATCGTTTGGTCCATATACCTTCGGAAAAGATCCTGATGTTCAGGGTACCCCTCTTGATAGTACTTCACCATTCGGATTTGTCATCGATGATGGTACATTATTCGCTCATTCGTGGAATAGAAATAGCGATCCCGATGATCTTGCAGCATTCATGCAGATGGCCAACGACACGGGCTTTGGCACATCAGTTTCTCCACCAGTAATTTGGAATATCAACTTCAAGAAACATGATATGTTACACCAGTCCGATTACGAAAGCCATCTCACGTACGGGGGCGACCAGCGGGGCAACTGGGACCAAAACCTAGGAAGTTTGAACTCTGCTCAACGATGGTGGGTGCCCATGAAGTGGATGAATCATATTAATGCTATAGCGGATAACCTGGACGAAGACGACCCTATTCACCACACAGATTTCGGGTACTCCCCGCGTTCAGGGGGTATTGGGATGAACGATGCCTACGTAGGCGATGGAAACCCCAACGTGCACTGGAGTGCCGAGGTATGGCGATCTGGAAAACAAATCAAGGTCGGGATAAATAGAACGGAAATCTCCGAACAGACGGGGCTCCAGTCCCTCGCCCGCGATTCTAATTTCACGGAAAAGATAGTTAAATTTATAGTTCACCGCGACAACTACGATGTAATAGATTATTGGGAGCCAGCATATAGCATTGAATCCGACCTTGTACTCTTGGGAAGAAAGGTTACCGGGAACAGCATCGACAGAACCCGATTTTCTACAGGGCTGCCCGTTTTCAAGTTTGATACATTATTAGACAACCTCTCCACCTTGCCGCTGCCATGGGCACAGGATAGTCAACGTGCCATGATCCGGCAATCTTTCTTTAATCAGCTATCACCATGGAGTAGTTCAGGCGCAGGAAACGAGGTCATGGGTAATATACTAGAAAATATAGTTACGCAATTCGCAGCACATATTGCACAAAGTAATTATTTTACGGACATGAATATTACTGTAGATGACATCAACAAGGAGACTAAAGACTATCAATCACCATATGATGATATAAATCTTGTCTATCCCCAGAGTGACGTTCTCGGATATGAGGACTTTAAAACTTTTGGATCGGACTTATCACAAAAAATACTTGCGTTAACGTTGGAAGCCAAATCGCAGCAAAGCGCCTCTATCGAAGGTGCCCCCTCTACAAAAGAAGAAGTATATTGTGATACGCTAACCGCTGGACGCAGGGCTGCTGCAATCGTAAGCACTATGTTTATGATCCGTCTTCATATCATTGAACAGGCAATGATCTCTATTCAAGTTTTTGACAGCTTTGATACGAGATTTATGGATAGTGATGTGTTTGTGTCTTCTGTGTCGAATCGTATGAAAAAGGATTTAGAACACTATTCAGATGCTTTCGATTTGACCGTATCGGATGAGTACCACCCTGTTTTACAAAATATAATAGCAAATAGCGCAGTAAAATATTATGAAGTACAAAATATTGCAGGCGCTTCAGACTTAGTTTTCGATCCAGATCGTCCTGCTTTTGCATTAAAAGCGCTTATTCTAGAAGAAATTGGTAGAATACGTCCGAACATTCCCAGCGCTTTAAATCTTAACAATCAAGATAGTGGTGCAAGATCCTGGGATGAATATTTAACGAATAACATAATTGGAGTAATCAAGTACCCTGTCGATCCGCCACGCGAGGATCCGGATCCAGCGGGCGTGCCCATCCTCAACCCCCGGAGCATCAGCCCGCAACAAGAGCCGCTCGCCGTGCCCCGCCTTGTGTTTCGAGAAGATTATTCAAGTACGAACCGCCTTTATAGTTTTAATTTGGAAGCGACGAGAAGCACGAGCGATCGCATAATATTAATATCAGTCGAATGTGAACAAGAAGGTGTCCCCACCGAAGCCGAAGAAGAAGCAATATACGAGAACCTTAGACAACAAATGTGGCAGTTACCGGAATATAAAGATCTTTTTTATTCTTTATTGCCCTTGAGCGATATCATAGCGTCTTTGTCATTATATGAATATGCAGCATTATCAGATCCTGCCGTATTTGAGGATACGTATGCGGGCGTTAATCTCCCTGATATGTTTGCCAGGACAAAGATAGCAATATTGCAATCACTCGCCAGTTCCGTTTACGGACAAGGAAAGATAGACTATAGCGATCCGTTTCTTAAAAAAGCTGGCATATCTATGGTGTAGAACTTCTAATATAAAACTACTTATAATATTGGAGGATAATTAGATAATGTCAGGCAGATCGCCAAAGCTACCTTTAAGTAGAGATTCCCAGGATGGATATACTTTAAACAAGACATTCCGAGAAGTGGCTCGACAAAATTTAAAAATGGTAATTCTAACTTCCCCTGGAGAAAGAATTATGATTCCCGAATTTGGAGTTGGCATAAGACAATATTTGTTTGAAAATGCAACCGACGAAGCCTTTTTAACATTACGAGGTCGAATTTTTGAACAAGCTAGAAAATATTTGCCATATATTACAATAAACTCTGTAAACTTTCAACAAGAAAATTCTATTGATATAGGCTCATCAATGGAGCCATCTTCGTCATCTAACTATCTTAATATAATAATAAACTACTCAATATACGGGTTTGATTCGGAAACACTTATTATTAATTTGTAATCGTAATAATTAATAAAAGGGATATTTTATGGCGCTAAAAAGAGACAATGTAAAAGTAAATTATTTAAGTAGAGACTTCCAAGCTATCAAGGCGGATCTGATAGATTACGCAAAACGATACTACCCAGACACTTTTCAAGATTTTTCAGATGCAGGCTTCGGTGCTCTTATGTTGGATGCCACTTCCTACATAGGAGATATGCTATCGTTTTATTTAGATTATCAAGCAAATGAAAGCTTCCTTGCCACAGCTATAGAATATGAAAATGTCCTTAAGCACGCTGCAACGATGGGATATGCTCACCAGGGAGCGAGAGCCACGTATGGGCACGTTACTGTATATGTTTTAGTACCCGTAGCTTCAAGCGGAACTGGTCCTGATACAGACTATATGCCAATTTTGAAAGCGGGCTCAACCTTTATTGCCAACAATGGTGCACAGTTTGCATTGTTAGAAGATATTAATTTTGCCGATGGTGCAAACGAGGTAGTCACCGCAAAAACAAATAGTTCAACCGGAGATCCAACATATTTTGCTATTAAAGCATCTGGTCCCATCGTCTCCGGGGTAAATAGAGTGAAATTATTTGAAAATATTGGCGATTTTGTTAAATTTAGAAGACTGACAATACCGGGCAACAACGTAACAGAAATTATTTCGGTGATTGACGGCTACGGTCATGGTTATTTTGAGGTTGAAAATCTAGCGCAAAACGTCATTTACGTGCCCATTACAAACAATGACACAACTACCAATGTTCAGGCTCCAAACATTCTCAAGCCAGTGATCGTCCCCCGAAGATACAGGGTTGAAAAACACAGATTTGGAACAGATATTGTATTCGGATATGGTTCCGATTCTGAACTGTCAAGCACATCTCTTGCAAACGCTAGAGATATTGTATTAGATTTACATTCCAAAACATATGTTACAGATAGCGCCCTCGACCCCTCGGTTCTTATTAAGACTGACAAATTTGGTATTGGACCTTCTAACACGGAGATCCGAGTTGTGTATCGTGCCAACACTGCGGAACTTTCCAATGCCGCTGCTAAAACAGTCACACAACTTGGAAGCATAAATTTGGTCTTTGCCAATAGAATCACTCTTGTTGATACGACAATGCAGACTGTTAGAAATTCACTTGAAGCGACCAACGAAAAACCAATACAAGGCGATATTACGCCACCGAACATTGAAGAACTGAGAGAGCTTGTCCAAGGTGTATATTCGGCGCAAAACAGGGTTGTTACCGCTGAGGACTATAAAGCGTTTATTTACTCAATGCCGCCTAGATTTGGGGGCGTTGATAAGTGCACAGTAATGCAAGATCGAGACTCTAATTTAAGAAATATTAATATATATGTTATATCCCGGTCAGCTACTGGATATTTGGAAACAACCAATGAAGTCATTAAGCAAAATATTAAAACATATATTTCTTCAAAAAGGATGATAAACGATTCTGTGGACATCTTAGACGCAAAGATTGTTAATCTGGGGATAAATTTTGAGATTATAGCACGCACAGGAGCAAACAAAGCCGCTGTATTAGCGAGTTGCACCGCAGCACTACGAAGATATTTTGATAGGCTATATGATATAGGAGAAGACCTGTCTACATCCGATATATATCGTCTTTTAAATTCTGTTACAGGCGTCGTGGATACGATGAGCGTGTCTGTGGTTCAAAAAGCTGGAGTTGGATATTCCACCATAAGCTTTGATGTTAAATCTCGAACAACTACAGATGGAAGATTTGTTAAAGCCCCCAAAAATGTAATTTTTGAAGTCAAATTTCCTAACGCAGACATTCAGGGGACAGCTATATAATGGGCATTAAAAGATATACAGCTATTGCAGATACGACAATTACAAACGCCTATAAGTCCAATTTGACTGCGCGGGGAACTGGCTCTAATATGGGTCTATCCGATTCTCTTGAGGTGTTTAAAATTTATGGACAACAGGATTCAGGATCCAGCGAGCTTTCAAGAATTCTGGTTAAATTTAATGTAACTGGAAGTAGCTCGCTAAAGACAGATCGCACCAATGGTGTAATACCCGCCAGTGGAAGTGTTAGTTTTTATCTTCGCATGTTTAATGCCAAGCATCCCTTTACAGTGCCTAGAGACTCTAATGTTCTTATTGCAGCAGTATCCCGTTCTTGGACAGAAGGTACCGGGCTTGATATGGAATCATATTCTGACAGTGGAAGTGCTAATTGGAATTCTGCATATAGCTCATCTGCTGGGGTAACTAATTGGACCACTGCTGGAGGCGACTATCACGCAGAACCCAGGCTTACTGCTTCTTTTGACGTTGGAACAGAAGATATTAATATTGATGTTACTGATATAGTAGAACAGTGGATTTCTGGATCTGGGGACGGTGGGACGCTACAATCTGGTGATGGACCAAACGGTGGAAAAGAAAATTATGGTTTAGGAATTTTTCTATTAAATGAAACCGCAACTTCATCATCTTACACAAAGAAGTTTTATGCCAGAGGCTCAGAGTATTTTTTCAAAAAACCTATAATTGAAGCTCGATGGGACTCTACTAAAAAGGACAATAGAGGTAATTTTTATTATAGTAGCTCTCTAGCGCCAGCCGTAGACAATTTAAACACTTTATATTTATATAATTATGTTCGTGGAAGATTGGTAGACATCCCTGGTCTTGGCAGCGATAATAAGATTCTTGTTAGCCTTTACTCTGGCTCGACAGACAACACAAAAACTTCTGGCTCTGCTCTTGCGTTATCGGCAGGTGGAGGAGTGGTTACTAGTGGGCACTATAATGCTACTGGTAGCAAAGTTTCAACAGGTATTTATTCATGCTCCTTGGCATTAACCGCCGCAAACAAGAACAACCACGGATATTATCCTGGTACTAATTTAACAAAAATATTTGATGTTTGGCACTCCAAGAGCAATGGCACAGCGATTGGAAGTGTGGTGCTCCACACAGGAAGTTTTAAACCTGTAGTATTAGATTCGTCGGTTATAAACCCATATCCAAAATATGCTTTTAATATCACCAACTTAAGAGACACGTATTATAGAAGCGAAACAGCCCAGTTTAGACTGTATACAAGAGAAAAAGATTGGAACCCTACAATATATAGCAAAGCAACCAATATCGCACAACTCAACTATCTCGATAGCGCGTCTTTTAAAGTAATCAGAGTAGTTGATGATTCAGACGTAATAGCATTTGGCACCGGCAGCGATAGACATACATATTTATCATATGATCTCTCGGGCAGCTACTTTGATTTAGATATATCTGTTCTACAGGCAGGATATGCTTATGGAATAAAGCTAGGTTTTTACGACACCGTTGTAGGGGCTTGGAATGAATATCCAAATGTGTTTAAATTCAGAGTAGAGGAATAATATGGCAATCAAGGACTTCTTTCGAAGCTCACAAATTATAGCATCCTCTTCTTTAGACTCGATGGATCGGGATATAGAGTCTGCTGAATATATTATTCCATATGTCGAAGATCAGGAAAGGCTTCATCCACATATTGATTTTGGGGATCCTGCAAACTTCGCAAAATATGGGTCTGCTCAAGAATATTATGATCAATCACTAAAATATATTTATGGTGAATATCCATATGATGGATCTCTCAAAGAAAAATTTGAATGGAGAAATAATTCTACACTTTTAGATCTTTATATTTTTGATAACCGTTATCCCAAATCCACAGGATATGCGATTTTCTCACCTGATGGCTGGGGTACTCTACAGGGCAGTATCGTTAAGGGATATGGCGCACCCGCCTCTTCTGACTATGAATACGTAAACTTTCAAGGGGGACCGACCTCCCCTTATGGCGCATCTCTCGGGACAGCTTCGTTATCAAACGTATTTGATTCAAAAGCAAATATTTGGGACACCGATGTTACAGGCTCTGGCACCAGAGAATCAAATCTTAAATTAGACTTAGATGCAGGCGTTACTGTTGAGTTCTGGTTAAAAACGGGTTCTACGAACGGCGCTATTTTCCCCGCCACTCTAACTGAAAAACAAGTTGTTTTCGATCTTTGGAATAATCAAACAGCAAGCAGCACTGATTATGGTCGTTTTAGAATTGAAATAGATGCCAAGGCGGGTGTTAGCCGCGCAGCGGCACCTTTCCGGGTAACATTATTATCTGGTAGTGACCCGACTTCTGGTCCCCGTGGTCTTAGCACATCTTCTTTGGACATTGGTTCTAGTCTAGATCTAAATTCTTTTTCTGATTGGGCTCATTATGCGTTTACTTTAATCAATAGTGGCAGCAATATAACGACGAGGCTTTATGTTAATGGCGATTTAAGCGAGACAATAACTACTGGCTCGAATATTGGTGAAATTGCAAACCCATTACAAGCCAACATTGGTGCATTACTGACCGGCACATTTGATCCCACAACTCTTGCCAATGTCGCCCCAGATCTTGGCTCGGGCAAACTCTCTGGGTCACTTGATGAATTCAGATTCTGGAAGGCAAAAAGAGATTCTGAACAAATCGGCAGATTTTGGTTTACCAGCAACTTAGGCGGCGGCACAAATACAGATTTTGCAAACACTACTCTTGGCGTTTATTACAAATTTAACGAGGGCATCACAACTGACACATCTGTTGATAATACTGTATTAGACTATTCTGGCAGGATCACAAATGGAACATGGACGGGCTATTCCTCAACTTCTCGTAATACTGGATCTGCAATCGTCTCCGCTAGTGTGGGGGTTGAAGACCTAGATCCAATCGTCCGCCCGCAACATTCAAATATTACTAATTTAAGTACCGAATTGGCACTTAGCGGCACCGTATGGGATTATGAAAATAATTCATCGTTTTATTATACGATGCCCTCGTGGATTATTGATGAAGATGAGGGAAATGGCGAAAAGGGTGACTTAAAGAAACTAACTCAAATAATGGGCACCTATTTTGATAATCTACAAATGCAAATCGGAGAACTTTCCAATTTTAACGCCGCATATTACCCCAGCAGTAGCGCTCAAGGCGAATTGTTTAAGCCATATGTGTATGCATCAAGGGCTGTTAAATCTCATGGGTTAGAGGCTCCTGAGCTATTTTCAAATATAGATTTGTTTGAATATTATAGAAACCGTAATGAAGATAAAGAATATGACCAAGATATCCAAACAATTAAGAGTTTTATCTATAACAATATTTACAACAACTTAGCCAACATTTATAAGGCGAAAGGCACTGAAAAAGCTTTTAGAAATCTTACTAATTGCTTTGGTATAGACGAAAACTTGATTCGCTTCAATGCCTATGCAGACAATCAAACATATAAACTTGAAACAAAACGAAGAGCCACATCCTACAAAACCAAAGCAGTAGATTTTAATCATATTGACAGGTTTACGTCAACCGTACACCAGTATGCCGACACTTCCAATGCAAATAGCGTTTCATATATTTCAGGCAGCGCAACAGATAGCAAAACTTTGGAGGATGGATTTTCAACCACACTAGAAGCAGAGATTGTTTTTCCACTAAAACAAAGCGTTCTTAGCGGCAAAAAATGGACACAAGAAGTTAGCTACACCACTGCATCATTATTTGGTATGCATACGGCTATAGCCTCTTCTTCTATGGTCGGAACTGAAACAGATCTAACTTGGAATTCTCCCGATGCTGCCAATTTTCAAGTATATGCTATACGAGACAAAGTAGAGTCCAACGATGCTTATTTTAAATTAACGGCATCAGCAGGTGGCATGATACTTGGCGATGTCGATTTAGATAATGGTATTACAAGTAGCTATTTTAATAATATATATAATAATAGTAAATGGAATTTTGCCGTAAGAGTAAAACCCCATGGATATCCACAGTCGTTTTCCAGTGGAGCACTGGACGGGGCTAATGATTATAGTGTTGAGTTTTATGGTGTAAATTATATTGCCGATAGAAAGATAAACGAATTCGAAGTAACAAAGCCAGTATCTAAGGCTCTGGCAGAGGCATTTTTAACATCGTCAAAGAGAGCATATGTAGGCGCACATCATACTAATTTTACCGGCTCTACTTTACAATATTCCGATGTGAAAGTCACGTCTCTTAGATATTGGTTTGATTATTTAGATAATACTACGATACAAAATCACGCAATCGATCCAAGCAGCTTTGGACCAACAAATCCAAGTAGAGACTCGTTTTTGCTCGAACCAGATTTAATAAGCGTTCAAGTCCCGCAGATTGATACTCTGGCGCTATATTGGGACTTTGACACGGTAACTGGTTCAGATGCAGCAGGACACTTCACTGTTCAAGATGTATCGTCTGGATCTGCAACAGAGACTGGTAGCTATGGCTGGCTAGGAGGCATTGTCAAATATCAACATACTGGTCGTGGGTTTTCATTCCCAGCAAGTTCTACAGCGTCTGTAGAAAATCAATATTTATATGCTGCCAGAACCCAGTTACCAGAGGTGGTGCACGGAGATGATAATATTCGTGTCTTATCGCAAGAAGAAACGGAGATATTCACAAGAGAAACCCGTCCCACCAAAACATATTATGCTTTTGAAAAAAGCATGTATCAAGTTATTTCTGATGAAATTCTTAATTATTTTGCTTCAATTGCAGATTTTAATAACTTAATAGGAGATCCTGTAAATCGATATAGACAAGAGTATAAGGGTCTTAAGTATTTACGTCAGTTTTTCTTCGAGCGAGTTCGCAACGAGCCAGATTTAGATAAATTTATTGATTATTATAAATGGCTTGACTCTACGCTTGAAACTATGTTGATGCAGCTTGTCCCTGCTTCTGCTCAAGTTAGCGATGGAATTGATAATGTTGTAGAAAGCCATATTTTAGAAAGAAACAAATATTGGAGCAAGTTTCCAACACTAGAATTTAATGTCCCAACACCAGAGACTGGCGCACTTGGCATTAACTATCTTCTTTATAATTGGAGGACAGGGCACCGACCTCTATCCGGTTTGCAGTCGGCTAGTTGTTTTTACTGGAAAGAGCGTGCCGAAAGAGATACGGATCCTCTTAATAAAACAAATATCGGTACCGCTCCTGCTGACGCCACTTCTGATAGACGAATGATCTTCAGCGCCTCATATCAGGTGCTTGAAAGATCCTATACAACGCCATACAAATATTCGGTTGAAAAAAACAAAGCTATTCATGGTGGAATAAACTATTCTGAAAATAAGAAAATGCATTTTTATCGCGGCATAAACTTTCCTCATGGACCTATAGACAGTACATGGATCCCGCAAAATGTGCTAGTTGTTTTTAACTATGATATTGATAAGTTTGAAGCTTGTCTTGATGATAACCGAGAACATGGATCTATTCCGCAAGATCAGCCTCATTCCCACCACGGCGATCAGCCAATTCAAAAAAAGAAATATTCTTTTGGCACACACATTGGTCGTGTTACGGTAGCATCTGGCACATTTGATGGTGTTAAGGGCGAGATCGCAATGCCATTTAATATCATCAGCGCTTCAGAAGGAGGACTCGGGGGTTATAATAAGGAAATACAAAATAGATTTTTATCAAGCTCTCAATTGGTAAACTTACATAGCGACGGCTACGGCGATTTAAACGAAGTGCCCATGCAGGGACCGTTTACGGAACAGTATGTAGGTGGGCATCAGGCAAGACATGTTCGACTTAACTCCCCTAGCAATCCGTCGAAAGCAAAAATAACAATTACAGGTGCCGGGAGTAACAGTCAAGTTATTACAATTACTTCGGCTGATGGGAGGAGTGTAGGATATACAGCAGCCGCATCTGAAAATACTTCTGCTGACCCGCCCGAATTTAAGAACACTGACTCGGTGGCAATGGCTGCTTCCCTCAAAAACTGCATCGAGTCCAAGAACGGACACGATGGCAGAATCTCCGTCACCCTTACCGGTGACGATAAGGTATTAATTCTAACACAAATCGCGCAAGGAACGGATGGCAATACCGCTATTACAGAAAACGTTAGCAATCTCGTTGCTACGGATTTCGCTGGCGGCGTAGACGGCGGACAGCAGACCCCCTTAATTGGAGGTGACGGCAATCCTGCCGCTAATAATTTAGATGGGCAGTATACGCGACCGGAAGCATACAGACTGCTTCTTGGAGGAGGACCACCATGGCCATGGTGTTCGCCTATAGGAGATGGTGCAATAGGAATTACCGGTCCAGACTATGGTGGTCCATATCCCGATCAAGCACGCTATAGGGCGTGGTTTTTTAGAGAAGAAACGGCAAAACGACCAGTTAATATTAGAAATATTCTTCAAACCACATCTTCGGTTGACCTTGTATTATCTGGCACACTGCAACACGGACCAATTGGTAACTATGAAAAAGTATATCAAGTAGTTCAAACTTCTGGTAGAAGTACGAACAATTCTTGGTTTAATGATAACGGAGCCACACTTCCGGCAAAATACACTACTAACCAGCCCAAAACAACCAACCTTCATACTTTAGTTGCTGTTCGCCCTGCCACAGATTGGCTATCTACTTCGATGCGAAGCCGTGGCAATGGCTTTCTTGCTGGCGGCAGTAGCTCGGCAGATCTCGGTAGTGAACAACACCGAAATTATGTTAGATTGTCTAATCTGTATCTTCCACAAGCTGCCGTGAATCATAGTTCTTCGGACGGCTCTATTACAGTTACTCAACTTCCAGATAGAACAACGCAAAACACGGTTTTTGTTGAAAGATTTTCCGCACCAGGAGGACCAGAGGTTAATTCGCTGGGATTCTTGGATATTATGGCAGCAGAAAAATCAGTTTATAATGCATTGCCCTGGAGAAACTTAATGGTACGAGGCTCGGGCTCTGGCGAGGAGGAAGTCGTGATACCTGATTCCGATGAAACGAATCGAGGAACAGTTAGGACAGCGACTATAGGCGTGCGCGATCACTTAAATAAACCCAGAGGGCTTAGAACACTTTTGACTCTCCATGCAGGATGGGGCGGCATTGATGGAACATATGGAATCATTTCCACTGGCGATTATCTGGAATCACCAAGCATGCACAAAGTTAACAGAAATGCATTGCGTAGAGTATCCTCTAGTGTCGGCAGCACCGATTACGACTCTTTACACGAATATGGTACCGGATCGCTATATGACAATTGGTTTGTCCAGCATCCCATTCCTCAAAACGACTTCCAGTACAATTGGATTAGTGCCTCTTTTCTAACAAGCTCGGCACAAGCCGCTACTAATTTTAATGCCGCTGGTCACGCACCGCGATCTGGACTTTCTCCTGTCCTTCGTGGTGCAAGAGGAACAGTAACATTCGCGAATGTGCCCAACAATGATGAAATTATTACAATTGTCTCGACAGACGGTACAAGCAAGGCATATAAGAAAAGACCCTCTGAAAATACCACTGCGGATCCGCCACAGTTTCACGGAGCAACCGCAAAAGCATGTGCTATCTCCCTCAAGGCGTGTATTGAAGCAGCCACTGGGCACAATGGTAAGATTACCGCAGATCTCGGTGGCGACGGACTATTGCTTCTAGAGCAGAGCATTCTTGGAGGTGCCGGTAATCGAACAATCACAGAGAATCTTGCTAATGCAACAGTTACGGGCTTCACTGGTGGGAATGTGGGATTTATTCCAGCCATTGCCTTTCTTTCATCCAGCCAACCGGATTATTCTGGAGCGGTTCATCAAAGACCGACTTCTTTCAACGATCAAGAAGGGATTGGTGTAGATTTTGTTGGTTTGAATACTCTTATTTATGATCCAACGGGCTCTGCTTTTAATATTCTTGGCACTTCTAGTAACACATTTCCTCTATCTCCCATAAATGATGTATCCGACCCAAGAATTTATCGCAACACTGCGATTGCCACCCTTGGGGGTGACGCATTTGCGGCAGCACACCATGAGGGAGGAGCCCCAGTAGCTGAAGGGTGGCTTTCGTTTAATGCACTCATGCTTCATAGAAATGGACCATATGGCTATCCAACTTGGAAACAAATCAGAAATCAAGAGCATTCTTTAGTTCGCCAGATGCGAGCAAAGAATACGATTTCAATTATAGATCCGCAAACAGAAGATGCAGTAGTTCGTTCTGCAAAAGGCTACATGGGTTATAAATGGTTCTCTTCCAAGGACTCATCCTTGGCTGTTATTTATGGCAACCAAGATCGTTTTAGGATGACAACAACCGCCTCGGTACTTGCATACCACGAACCAGCGTTAAACTTAAACATGCCAATGACTTTTGAAGCGGACATTGACACGTCGGGAATGTCCGCCACTTTTGGCTCTAGATATCCTTTATTGACGAAGTTAAATTACAAAGCGTCTTATTCAAACCAAAAAGAATATTTTGTTAATTCAAAACTTAATGAACATTTGAAACTTGAACCCACGGAAGAAACATCAGGCGATATTCTCATTGATGCATTTAGAGACGGTCAACTAAATTCACAACTTATAAATCTGAGATATAACGAAACAATACATCCCAGAAGAATAAATGTTTATCGACCACATATCCGCTCACGTACAACTTATTTATCAAATTTCTGGAGAAGTCTTCGACAGAACAGATCTGTATATGCTGATTGGGGAGGTGGCAGCCAACCCGACATCTTTGCGGGTACTAATCTTACCGCTTCGTGGATAAATTCACAAGGTATTGCGGTACCCACCTCAAGCATGTGGCCACTTGATGCAAGGAGAGATTTCGCTCCTACCGGCTCTGTCCCAACAGATGGCATCGATCCCAACACCTACCAAGTAGGAACCAGAAATCCAAAGGTTTATGTTGCTTCTGGATCGATTGGGACTTCTAGAGGGTCGATGCATCCATTAGGGGGAGGCGCAGAAGGCGAACTTCAAAATAGTTTGACAACGGTGCATTCTGATATTAGATCTTGTGAAATAAATACCTACGCAGCATGGGCGAACCCCACCCGCTATTTTATTTCGGCATCTGCATTATATAATAGAAAGCATACTATAGTAACCGGATCCAGTATCCTTCCTTGGTCCTCGGCATTTGGTCCGAGAGGCTGGGCATCAACCAGACTATCCCCCTCGAAGGTGGTCCCTTTTGCTGGTGACGCTCCATGGGATGCAGGTACGCAGCTTGGTCGGGAACCGTTTTATGATTCTTATGCAGATTATACTCAGCAAATGAAGCGATATGGCAAAGAATACTCTATTTTGCCAGAATATAGAATGAGCGATAGAATCGAAGATTATTTACTTAATAATGTTGATCCTTTTAACGATACAGCACTTTTCAGTTTAACAGGTGCGCTGAGCAATACTACATCTAGCAAAGAAACTGATTTTTATAAAGTTTATAGTCACACTGATTTTATGAGATATTTTGGCGTGGTGCAGGCTACATCTACAGAATTAAATGCTGAGCCAATCGAACTCTCTCTTTCTTGTCAGGGTTTGCTAAAACTATTGCCTTACGATGGATTTTATCCTGCAAGTAGAACGTTGCAGTTAGCCAGATTGTTTTCACAATCATATGGACCTCATGTAATGCTGACAGGAACAGTACCAGCAATGAAAGACACACCGATAACTCCGAACGCTAGACCATCATTATGGCGAGCATTTCTTACCCCCATGTTCGCCCCAGGACTAATGTTTAACACAATTAAATCTGGATTGGCAGTTGACTTTCCAATATTTACAGATGCAGCCCCACAATCATGCTCGGTGAACAACGAGCCTCTAGATATCCACATCACCCATCCCTCTTACGTCATTAAAGGAAATGCAAATCAATCATTTGATGCGCGAGTCCCCTTCGAAGCGCTTGTGGAGCCCGAACAGCATATTGCAAATACGCTTATTTACGATATGGAGGTACATCCTTCCTGTTCTTTCTCTGGATCTGTCGATTGGCCGGGATCAACCCCTGTCAATGAAGCAAGAGCCCAATGGAACGGTCAAGGCGATGATAGATATCGACTCGCAATGCATAATTTTCTAGCAGAAACTCCAGAATTTTTTCTAGAAAATGGAACATTTACCACATTTTTCTCAGCACCTCAAAATCTATGGACAATAGGTAACCGATTTGATCACCGAAATACATCATATAAGATGAGGCTCAAAATTAGGAAATCCTATCACAGCTATAAGTATTCTGGTTCGTGGGACTCCACCGGCTTAAAAAGCAATGAAACTATGAGAGGAGACATCTATCCACAAATCGTATCTGGCTCAGAAACAATTGTAATGTATAGTCGTCCATCTGCCTTTGGACCACCGGTAGGAGGTGGTCCGCCCGCAATCAACCCAGGTGGCACACATGGTGACATAAACGACCTTAATACAAGATGGAATCGCGGCTTTTATGGAGATTCTAGATTCGGATACTATCCACATGTTACGCCGCCTTATTATGATGGCGAATCGTGGGTAGATCTGGAATATAATCCAGGGCTGGATAATCCGCCCATCGGGATCCCAACAGTAGAAGAATTATTAAGTAGAATAACGGCTTCATATCTTAGATTTGCTGGACCTCTTAACGATGATGGTACCAATGGAAAATGGAGGCGCGGTCTTGGTGGACCTCTTTCTCTTGGAGGAGTCGCCGTAGAGCCGACAGTTGGACCAATGAGTGGGGCATGGGAGTGTAACATGAATTCAATGCAAATATCTGCTTCGGTTAATTTATTTGGCTCGACCAAGGGTCTACAAGATATATTAAAATATGAAGGTGTCGATCTGGGCACAGGCGAGGACCGATGGGTAATTCAAACCAAGTTTGAAACACCAATATTAAACTTTATTGACAATAGCAGTTCTATGCACGCCGCTACACCAGGACTTACCCCTGCTGGAGTTAGTATAATGACAGAAGATTTCGCTGACACGCCTTGTTCTGGAGGATATTATACTCGACCAATTGGAATGTGGCATCAACTTGGAAGATTACCAGAGGGCAACGAGGGTGTATATTTAGAAATTGCAGATGTTCCTACAAACGAAGACTTGTATTTGTATCCGGCACGGACGACCACGCCAATGGCAGGCGCAGGCTCCATCACTGGCTCTTTAGCGAGCCTTGTCGGCTTGGAACAGACTTCACAAAAGCTTGGAAGAACAGCCCCATCAAAGACAATCCGCGAAGCAGTTGTTGCAATTCCCTTCGTAGAAAACACAGTTACAAGGACAATGCCTGCTGGTCCGATGCAAGATATAACTCTTGAATATAACGAAAAACAATTTTTTACCATAGACAAATATAAGGTAGAATATATTTGGAATCCGACCCCTACGGTGATGCCCGCCGAAGCTGCGAAACAATCCGTTGTTGATATGATTAATGCGATGCAGCGTTATGTCTTTCCACCAAGTATGGATTTCATAACTTATCCTGATGTAGATCCGTTTTCAATGTATATCTTTGAATTTGAACATACTCTAAATCAGCAGGATTTGATAAACATATGGCAGAACTTACCCCCTCGCATTGCTAAATCGTTCGAAATTAGCGAAGATGTCGGCGGAACCCAGGTGCCAGTAGTGGAAGCGCTGCCTACCAGTGAAATAGTTCAGAGAAAAACAATAACACATCCATTACAGACCGGCGAATTATTGTCTGGGGTCGATCAAAAACTACAATGGATGGTATTCAAGGTTAAACAAAAAGCACAAACAAATTATTTTAGAAAAGTTGTTGAAGGCAATTCCGCCACAACGCTTCCTTTCTACGCTCGCCAGCCCGTAGTGACGGACGTAATAGCTGCCGGTGCAGGGAAAGGTGGAGTCCAAAAAACCGATCCTTTCCCGTTAACCTATAATTGGCCGTATGATTTTTTCTCATTAGTTGAACTGGCTAAAATTGACGAGCAAGTTGCATTTGCGACTCTCGAAAGAAGCGCTGACGGTCCTGTGGTTGTTCTTCCATTCGGAGATACAGGTCCACCAGCTATTGGCGCTCTCACCCGAGGAGGCACGTCATATCAAGGAGCATCGATGCTCGCCTCCACCGCTAATGGTGAAAATGGACAGTCACAACCTCAATTTAATCTTCCACCTGCTGCGCTGATATCTCCACAAGTGGGGCAGACACAGACAGCAGCAGCAGCACCAACAGTTCGAAATATACCGACTGCTGTGCCCGGTCAAGATCGACAATCGTATCAAACGACTCAGCCATCAACAGTTCGAAATATACCGACTGCTGTGCCCGGTCAAGATCGACAATCGTATCAAACGACTCAGCCATCAACAGTTCGGACTTTCCCAGTTGTCGTTCCACAGCAGAGAGGAGGAGATTCAGGTTACCAAGGAGCAACGATGCTCGCACCAACCGCTAATGGCGGAAATGGACAGCCACAATACATTACTAACTATGGCGGGGCATACTCGCCCTTCAAACCAGCAGCAGGTCAGGGTGGATACTACGGCACCGGCGGTGGCGGCTACTCCGGCGGCGGTGGAGGAATTAACCAATAAATAATCTAGGAAGATAATTAATATAGGTTTTATGAATTAATGGAATTTTTTAATAAAAAAGAAGAAGTAATCGACTTGCAGCTTACACAATACGGCAAATATTTGTTGTCGTTAGGTAAGCTTAATCCTGTTTATTATGCATTTTATGATGATGGAATTGTTTATGATTCTAATCACGCAGGATTTGCTGAAATCCAAAATGATACGCATCCCCGCATTCAAGAGCAAACGCCCAGTTTAAAACCGTTTCACAATTTTCACAGCATTGACGATGATTTGCAACGCGCTGTTGAGGCAACGTATCATTCCCAAATGGTCGGTGGGACCACCACACCAGAAGCTATGCGGTCATTACGAATGATGAATCAACAAACGCCCGACAAATCTCAAATTCTAATCGATCCCCTGGCGCAATCTGACTTGGGCAGCGATAAGATGCCCGCTTGGAACTTGATGCTATTAAGTGGCAAATTGTTGACCGGTGACAATACCGCGAATTGGCCACTCACCACATCGACAGCTTCTTTGGATAGTTCCGGTGTTACATTAAATATTCCGCAAATTGAAATAGAAGTTAAATATACAGTCCACATTGAAGACGGAAATCTCAATATAACACAGGATTTGATTGACGCTGTGAGCCGAGGCGATATCGATGGTGTCCCACAGTCAATTTTAGAACAGATATTGGCAGGGAGTACAGGATTTGATGATCTGAATTATGATGTTAAAGTATTTGATGATGGGACATTTTTAAATGTTCATCGTGATGATCTTATACTTCAGATTAGGGAAGAGAATGTACCATACTCAAATGACAACTTTGAAATAGAAGTGTTCGCGATCAGTGACAATACTTCGGGAAATACCGCAAATGCCACCACTGTTACACAATTAGAACAGCTTAATTTTTTGGTAACACCAGATTTTGTTATAGATGATATTTTGTACGATGAGGACGAAATAACAAGATCGACAATCCCAGAAATAGACAGTAGTTTTGCTGATTATTATTTTGATTTTGAATTAGACGATGAAATAGAAGCATCTCTTATCTGCAATAAAATTAAAAATGGCGACAAAGATCTGTATAGATTCGCACGAAAGGATTTTGAATGTCCCGATATAAAATCAAATTATCAGTTCCTCGATCCTTATGCAGCAAAGTCAGCAGACGAAGAATGTGGGAGTGAATAAAGCATATGCCACATGAACCCCAACACACAGGAAGTCTTGGCACCGGCTCCGTCCCCGTCGAGCCTGCGCGATCCCGCCGCGACCCACTCGGGCTTGGCTCAGCCGGGAGTCCAATGCCGCCCTGGTTCAAGCCCGTGGCTCAACGTTATCCTGGTCAGAAGAATCTGAAGCGTCCAGCAACCCATCATAGTTGTGCCCGCTGGGGCAATCTTGTTCCAAATGCTTATATTGACAGGGTTTTCTTAGAAGAATCTTTGGTGGATACAAATCCCGATCCCAATATACTCGACGTTCTCCAAACACCAAAAATCACTATTGATATAAAACTTGTCGATCACCTTAACACAGACGGCACTTATTCATTATTAGGTGATGCTCTCAACCAACAGCAGCAGGGTTCGTCACAACCGATAGATCTTAAACAATATTTTATGATTCGGTGCGTAATGGCACCCTCCACCAACGCGGGCGCAACTTTTGAAGACGCGCTTGTAAACTACACAGGAACGCAGATCAACAATCTATTGGGTGCTGTCGAAGCGACTCCCGGCTTCCTTCATTCCGCTCATAAAACTTTGAACGATATAACGACCACATATGTAAATTCAGATGGGGATCACGAATTAATTGCTTCCTATACTTTTGAGAACCTTGGCATTAACACATTGGAACATGTAAGTGTATTTGCATTTGTACAGCTTAATACTTATCAGCTTGCACAGGATTTAAACCTAAACCAAACGCCATGGCCCTCTTCGATAGAAATGATGATGGGCAGAGTAGAACAAGAATTGGTTATTGAAAATTCTCAAGTCGTTTCTTTATTAAAAGGTACCGCAGCATCAGGGACTACCTCTACCGATGCGGGGCATGCCCACAGCTATATCGACCTCGATCCAGAGGGAACCGGAGAGACGGAATATGCCACACATCCTCAAGAACCACAAATTAAACATAGACATCAAATAATTAATGGTGTTGTTCAAAGCGCACAAAGCAATTGTTGGAGAGCGGATCCAGCCGATCCAGAAAGTTGTCAAGAGCTATACAGACAAGCTCCCGCCCAGAATGGCGGCAACGGTGTTCCCCTTCAACTTCCCGGTCCCGCTGGCGTAGGTCCGCACATACACCAATTGGAAACCACTTGGATACCTATAAACAATGTTCAAGATTTTCGAATTAGGGATGAGATTAAAATTGATTTGAGCGAACTCGCCGCGCTAACAGCAGAACAACTCAAGTTTCCAGATCAGAGAGATTTTCTCACTCAGTTTGCTTCTAAAAATTCATATCTCTCTGAGCTATTTGTGACAAAAGATGCAAATAGAAATTCACGATTTTTTTTCGCATTTGACCATGGAAAATATTGTCTTGAGAATTCTAAATATGCACATATGATTTCTGTATTGCCCGATGCCATGAAACAATCAGTAATAGCTACTTCTCCTATAACGCGGTTTCAATTAACGAGAAGACAAGTTCGAGAAGAACCAGCAGTCAATAGCCTAGGTGCGCCGGTAAAAAACTATTTATTGGACAATGGACACTCCACTATTGAAACTCCTGTGATATACTCTCTTGCCGATCCCCATCTAACTGAAATTAATTTAATTTTGGAAGATCAACCGGCATCCACAATCATACCACGCCAGAGATATTTTACTGGGATCGATTTTGACAGATTTGACATACATGGCAATCTTAAATATCAAGGTATGAGTTCCAAAAGTGATGGAATTTGCCAGTATTCTATAAATGTCGAGATGATAGACGGATTTCTTACAATAATGAAATTCCTATCACAGTCCCTTGGCGATTTGATCGCAGATTATCAAAAATATATTAGTTTAACAGAAATACCCGGTGTATATGATGCACGGTCAAGAAAATTTACTGCAACCCAGGGCGTTGGAGTCTACTTTAACGAGCATCGCCATCCAGCAACCGGCTTTGCACTCTCGGGACAAGAGCTACTTTCCACCTGGACTACTGTTGGTCCCACGCCCAACCTTTACCTTCAAGGATTAATAGATGGATATATTTATCTTCTTGGATTCTTCATTGATTTGACGGGAACTATAACGTCCCCAAGTGGATTTATTTTTACTAAAGCTAACTATTATGCACAAAAAATATTAACTCTTACCGCTCCCGAGACTGGTACTGTGGACGGAGTTTTGCTGTTTAATGAACTTTTACATTTACTATCATCTCAGATTAATAATACAATAAAGGTGGGACACAGCGGCGGGGGCATAGAAGATACGCTTGACAACCCACCTTCGAACCGTGATTCTTTATTTAAGCAGCAAACAATGGAATTAAAAGAATATTTCAATAATACAATTGGGGCAAGGTTCATAAATGAGTCTTTTGTTGATAATATTGGCCAGCAGGCGCTCCAGCCTATCGCCATTCCAGGTCTATCTGTTTATACACAGAATCAACTTGTTAACTCATCTCAAATAGAAGTTAATTTAAACCCGTTCACTCCGCAATCAATCACAGAAATATTCGGAAATCTTGGCATTACGTATTCTGTGATGCCTATAACACAAGGTTTCACTTCTGTGCCAAGTTACGGTCCAGCAAGTGGCTATCTTGGAGCAGGTACCACCTCCAACGAAGATCGTCTTATTGACATATTGGGTCCAAAAGATCTTGCCGATGCTGAGCTTCCAGATGTTCCAGCGGAGGTGTTTGCTAATTTTATCCCGCAGATCTTGGCCACCGGCAGAGAATTAACTCCCGATCAGTTACAAATAGAAGTGGATGTTTTGACAGGATTTGTCCAGATAGGGGGTGATCCAATGATGCGATCCGCGAGATTTGAAACAAAAACACTCGGAACCCTTACCCCCGTTAGCACGTCGCCTAACAGTTATTATCTTTGTCGGCAAACCAAGAGATCTGATGTAGAGATAATCAATTCATATTTTCTATTAGTGCCAAGTATTACCTATGTAACAACAGAACCGGAACCAGCAGCAGCAGAGCCAGAGCCAGCATGGGAAGGACCGATGGTAGCAACAGGAGGATATTAAACCATGGCAGTTAAAAAATGTGATGAAATTCTAGATGTAGCCGAAGAAGCCGCTGCTGCCGATCCTTGTGGTCCAGGCTTTCACCTTGAGAACGGTGTCTGCGTTCCCGACACCCCCCCGCAGCAACAACGACCATCAACAGTTACCGCTCCTACCTCTCTTGGAAAAACTTTAAAAGCTGTTGAAAAAGGCGTGATGTTTGACCCAGCCAACTCCATGCCCAGCCAGATTACTGACTGGGGAAACTCTCGAATAAGTTCTACAAGACCCATCAACATTGATGATTCCCTTCGAGCAGAAGCAAGGAAGTTTTTTGTATTAAATAATGATGATACTATGGTATATCTTAATAGTAGCCTGACGGAAGACCCTAATTATTGGTGGTGGACTGGACAAGCAGCCCATTTACCATCCAGCCACATGACTGTAAATGACGCATCATCCCCAATCACAATAACATTTCCAGCCGGTCCAGCGGAACTCCCCGATACCACAGTTGCCTATCCCGATGGACCGTGGCCAGATGTGTCTCCCGCAGGCACTCAGACCAATTTTGCAGGAGATATGTTTAAAGTATTTCGACAACCCTTCCAGGTCAGCAGCGACCTGTTTATTAATAATAATGGAGCCGACGAAAGGATGCAGGGTGTCTGGAAACATGACGAGGAACTATGCAGGGCATGGCATGAATTTATACAAGATCCGTGGGTCAACATGACCGCTGGCGAGAACAATCTCATTGAACGGAAGTCGCCCCTTGTTAAGTATTTTGTCACTTACACCGATCACCATACCAGCCTGAATATACCCTTCTCTCAAAGAGAGTTGGAAAGATTTGTCAACAACCTCAATACTCCTGCATATGTAAACATTAACCCTGATTATAACTTTTATGAACGAGGATATGAAGAGTTACTATCTGTTAGCCAAGGTACGGCGCAGAATGACGACGAATGGCTGCTTCCAAACCTATATTCAATAATCAGTAAAGAAGATAACTCGATACAAACACTTCTTGCAAGCTATGGTATTGGAACCGAATATCTTACCTCCGTTTCCGACCTGCCGCCCGCAGATCAAGCCACATGGCTCGCGGACGTTTTTCATTTCAAAAACATAGCCTTTCCAAGTTCACAAATCAACTTGTTATTGAGAGGCAGTGATCATGACGATGTACACCCAATGAATATCAATTTGGAATTTCAAACAGAAAAAACAGGTGAATTTCTTAATGCCGCAGAACTAGCAGGCATGACGGATAATCTTTCTAAATTTGTTATGAATGAAACTACTACATATGGCAACATGCCGCAATCTGCGCTGGTACCATTTGCATTATCAAGCGAAACGTTTGTCAGAACCCTTGAAATGGCTGGTGGTGCCCCCTCTCCAACGTATCGTACCAAAGCAGAATTAGACTTTAAAGATATCCAGCTAATGGACTTAGAAGAATGGTTACGTTTATATTTTGATGCAACCACATCATATCAATTGTTCACTACATTTCATGATTTGTCAATCTTTCTTGGAGTCCCAACAAGCCAAGCACAAGATGAGTGCAGTGCTTTTAGGGATGTGCTACAGGCAATCATTTTATCTGGAAAAATTAATCAACTCGTTGATGATCACTTTAGAACGTTTGAAGAAATGCTTCAGGGCAAGGAGGCATATAATGAAACTCTTATATATGAAATCGTTAAAAAATCATCTATAGGAACTATCCAACGAATTTTTATTCCAAACACAGCAGAACTTAATATTCTCAACTATATTGATACACAAGTTAAATATGACAAAGAATACACATATGAGATAATTGCTCATCAATTAATTGTGGGTACACAATATCACTATATTCCTTCAACCAACAGCCCTCCTGTCGCCGCGCCAATGCAGGGAGAGCGCTCCATTCCTTGCACCGATGTCTCGCCATTTACACATTCTTACCGTGTTGAATACGCCCCATCTCTTAGAATCGCTAGAATGCCAATATATACACAAAATACAAGAATTCTTGATGCGCCACCTATCTGGCCAAATGTAGATCTCGTTCCTTATAAGGGGGTATCAAATCAATTTCTAATAAACCTAAGTTCAAACGTTGGAGATTATGATTTACAACCAATTATTATACATGAGCGAGATGCCATATTCGTTCAAAATTTTAGAAGCGCCCGCCAACTATCACCAGATGAGCCAATTAATTTTAAATCAGATGATCCAGTTCAACATTTTGAAATATATAGAATGGACACGCCTCCATCTTCATATGAAGATTTTGCGGGACACCTTCTCACCGTCGAGGTTTCTAAAAATGCAACGGCTATATCTTATGTTGACGATATATTACCTAATCAAAAATACTATTATATGTTTAGAGGAGTTGATGTACACAATAATCGTTCTAATCCAACTGAAGTATATCAGGTTGAAATAGTAGAGTTTGAAGATATGATGTTTTTCTATACAAGCATATATAATTTTGAGGATCAGTTAGGTAGAAACAATAATGTAAGTTCTTCACGAAGTTTAAGAAGATACTTAAAAATTAATCCAAATTTCATCCAATCACTAATTGATTATGAACAAACCTTTGCCGGAAGCACAGATCCTGATGCCTCTGCTTATAATGCCGGTCCAATGAAACTGGGACAAGCTGAACAGTCAGTATGGTCGTCTACTACGAATCCGCGAAAGTTTAAAATACGAGTTACATCTAAAAACTCTGGAAAGAAATTTGATTTAAATCTTACTTGCAAAGTTCAATTTAATCCGAACATTCAATCAACTTAACTATGAGATGTTAATACCTAAAATTTTGGTATTTTAATCTAACCAAATACTAATTACAACTATACGGAGAATATATAAATGGCGTTTCTTGATAACTCGGGTGATATTATACTCGATGCAGTTTTAACAGATACAGGAAGAATGAGGCTTGCAAAGGGCGATGGCTCATTTAATATTACAAAATTTGCCCTCGGGGATGATGAAATTAACTATGCACTTTATGATAAGAATCATGCAAGTGGCTCTGCTTATTATGATGTTGAGATTTTGCAAACACCAGTGCTTGAAGCGTTTACAAACAATACTTCACTATTGAAATCAAAGCTCATCTCGGTATCAAGAACAAATCTTTTATATCTTCCCGTTATTAAACATAACACAATCGTTGGGCTTCCGGTGAACGGCACCAATAATTTAATCACCATAACGGTAGATACAACCACAAGTGATGCACTTGCGAGCAGCGAGAATGGAATTAGGTGGGGAACGGGATACACCGGCACGTCCAGAACACCGGTAATATTCGATCAGGGTATTGACAGCAACGCAATTGGCGATGGTGGTGTTGTACCTCTGGATGCAGATTTGGTAGAAACGCAATATATTATCGAAATGGATAATCGTTTGGGATATCTTGCCGATGAAAATGGCAATCAAGCAGTTGCTTCTTTTATAGATGATGACGATATTGCATCTTATTATCTCTCAGAAACAACAAATTCAAACTTTTTTGGACTGGGTGGACTCCAGATGGGACAGCCTGCATTTTTAGGTCCAAGAGGTACTAGGATTAAATTTCTTATTGGACCTTCTACTGATTTGGCATATAGCACATATTTATTTACACAACTTGGATCGACGAAAGCCGCAGGAGATTCATCCGTTGGCGTAGCCTCATATCACATTGATACTACCATCCGAATTACTGGTGCCACAACAGGATACAGAGTCGATTTACCAGTCCGCTTTGTAAAGAACCAATAATAAGGCATAATAGGAATTAAACATGGCAACCTCTTTTAAAACATTAACTGCAAACGATATTTCAAACACAAGAACAATTCTTCATGAAGCAATTCCGCTAACTGGTACAATTAGTTCTGGAACGTATGCCGATGCAAATATTAAAACATATTCGCATGGCATGTTTACGTCCGTTTATGATTATCCTTATCTAAGTTCTTCGGCAAACCATATTTTTGATATCGCAACTGGATTCTCCGCGAACTCCGCGATGTCAGGATGTGGTGATGGTACTCCGTTGGGCTCGACCCCCGTCCCCCAGCAAGCCAAGAAAATTAATATTTATACTCAAATGGCTCAAGTACTCATGGGGTATGATGCAGCAGGGGCAATTCAAGATTTTGATCAAGACGGCGATCTCGCAGCCGGTGGCAATAAGCTCCAGGAAGTATTTTTTATCAATTTTGCTCGCCTTCTTGGTAAGGACGAGCTTAAAAAAGGCAGCTTTCAGATCTCGTTTGTCACAGGCGGTTTGCCTTCCGGCTTTGGCGATCAGGGTCAGTATACCACCATAGGTGGCGATATCACAACCCAAATTCTGACCCTTGGGGATTATTCCGCAACTAGCAGTTATTATGTCAACTCACCCGCTGGAGAATATGGTATACTATATACATCCTCCGCTGAGCCCAACTCTACAGCGGGATACGGACTGTTATTTTATCAAGCCGGGATCGCAGTAGTTACTGGCCAGATCTGGGGAAATCCTCTGGCGGCAGCCAATGCAAGCCCCATAAATCACACAGGATACACCGTCACCAACCACACCGGAATGAGCCCGACTGGTTACGGAACGACAGCGACCACCCCCAGCGCTTCATGGCAAAATCTCTTAACCGCAAGTAGCGCGAACTTGGATGATATTAATAGTGCAGTCAGAAACAGAATTCAAAATATCTCTTTTAATAATACAGTGGAGTTGAATTCAACAATATATTTCTGCCGGGTAGGTCACAACGAATTTAATTATAGCGCAAATCCAACATATTTAGACAGTAGCAAAATTAGGGTGAAGAACGCTACTTCTGATAATCCCGTATCATATATTACAACCGTTGGGCTTTATTCTTCTGATAATGAGTTGCTCGCTGTTGCAAAATTGAGCGAACCACTTAAGAAAGATCCAAATACCGAATTAACCCTACGAGTTCGATTGGATTATTAATATAAAAGCTATTTACTATAATGGCTTATAAAAAATTTAAAAGTAATGATATATTTTATAATACTCTAGAGGCACATCCAGAGTGTGATTTTGTCATTTATGATAGTAAAATATACTTAAACAGCAAGGGAGCCATCTCTGGCGCATTTGTTTCAAATGCTGGTGATGTTCCAACAGGACACGTTAGTTTATATGAGATAAACGTTGATCGTGGTTCGCGCATAAGCGGATCTTATCCGTTTATCACTAAAAATGGTACACTTAGCTCTTTCAAAACAATATCAACTTCTAATTTTAATTCTAGTTTTGCCTATGGCGACACATTAACTGGTTCTTATCCAATGTCGGCTAGTATTGTACGTGAGTTTTTCGCATCTACAGCAACATCTAGAACAAGCTCGAACAATCACATCACTTCTTTAGTAAACACATTAAATTATTATCAGCCAATGAGCAATCATTATGCTTTTGATGGACCTCTGGGAGACAAAGGCAAGTTCGACATTAATCTTATAAGTATTCCATCAATTATATTCGGCTCACAAATTAAGAAAGGCACCGTCGATCTCCGATTCTATGTCAGTGGCACTTTGATTGGACAACTAAAAGACGCGAACCGAAATGGCGAGCTTATCCAAGTAGGTCCAACTGATAGCACCGAATCTGGTTCGGTAGCCGGTGTTGTATTATATAATGAAGGGTTTGTATTATTGACAGGAAGCTGGGATCTGAGGTTGCCTCCTGGAAATTTCGCTGGCGAGAATTATACTGGCGCAGGCGCTCTTGTACCCAAGTGGATTTACTTTGGAGCGGGCGCAAATGATGGAATTAGTAGCCCGAATGTGATATCATCTAGTTTCGGCTTAACATTCAAGGGCACTACCAATATTCAAACACTTATGATGCTAACACATGCTCAAAAAGGGGAGCTAAACCACTCGAACAATCCCACCTTTAAAGCATCGGGCTCCTCGGCAGGTTTGCCAACCCACAATCTTTCCCCTTTGACAAGCAGTTTTGGATACGCAGAAGACAGCCGCATAGGTATTAAAAATATTGTTTCGTCTTCATATCCAGATCCTACGGGAAGCTTTAAAAAAACAACGTATATATCCTCAATAGGAATTTACGATGAAAATAAAAATTTAATTGGCATTGCGAAGGTTGCAACTCCAGTTAAGAAAACTGAAGATAGAGAATTTACTTTTAAATTAAAATTAGATATATAATGAAGATATTGGGACTTGATATAAGTTCCTCCAAAATCGGCATTGCACTATTGGATGAAGAAAATATCCTAATAAGTGACGTGCTAAAGTTTAAATCAAACCAAACTTTGGAGGAACGTGCGGCGCAATTCGAAAGGCGTATGCGTGAAATTGACACACATCATGTTGTTTTTGATGTATACGTTGAACAGCCTGCGATAATGTTTCGAGGGGGTAAAACAACTGCATTTACAATGGCGACACTTCAAAGATTCAATGGAATGTGCTGTTATATTTTAAGCCAGATATTTGATATGGAAGCTGCGCTTATTAATCCTAATTCCGCTCGTTCTATTCTGGGGATCAAAGTACCAAGAAAAGTCCCAAGCAAAGAAAAGAAAAAAGCAATTATTGAGAACATATCGGAGAGATTTGGCGATCAATTCCAATATAATCTAACAAGACAAGGAAACCCTCAACCCGGAACAGATGACAGGGCAGACGCATTAGTTGTCGCTCTCGCTGGAACTTTATTACTTGACGGATAGTATTGTATCGGTTATAATATATCTGTGCAGAAGAAGTTTAAGATCATATCCGCTATTCTTGGTGATAGTTATGTATCCAATAACGAATACCTATTTGCGTGCCCGTACTGTAAGCACTACAAGAAGAAACTTTCAGTTAATATCGAAAAAAACGTCTATAAGTGTTGGATCTGCGAAACAATTGGCAGAGATATTCGCCGCCTTGTACGGCGATTTGGCGACTTTAACCAACTTCAAGAGTGGGACAAACTAACAAATCGTATTAATATCAATGAGTTTGACGATTTGTTTGTCGAAGAGAGAAGAGACGTAAAAGCTTCTGATTATCTTGGGTTGCCAAGTGGTTTTATTTCCTTAAACAATGAACCTTCATTGTCTGCAACTCCTGCCTTGAATTATCTTAAAAAACGTGATATATTAGATAAAGACGTATTGTACTGGAAGATGGGATATTGTATGGATGGCAGATATACTAATCGTATAATTATCCCGTCATTTAATGAGAATGGAGATTTAAACTATTTTGTAGCAAGAAGTTTTTCTTCTGACCCTCGCAAATATCTCAACCCCCCTGTCTCAAAAGATGTGGTATTTAATGAGCTTTATCTTGAATGGGACACCGATTTGATTATAACCGAGGGTATATTCGATGCTATTGTTGCAGGACCAAACGCAGTACCGTTGCTTGGCTCTACACTGCGTCCAAACTCCAAGTTGTTCATGAAAATCGTTCACAATGACACACCGATTTTTCTAGCACTAGATCCAGACGCCGATACGAAAGAAAAAAGAATTATAAAACTTTTCTTGACTTACGGACTGGAAGTGTATAAAATAGATATAGGTGGATACGAAGACGTATCCGACATGGGAAGAGAAGAGTTTCTAAAAAGAAAAGAAAATGCAGCACTCGTTCAGGAAACAGATTATCTGTTAGAGAGCGCTATAGCTAGCATTTAATAGGATCATATGATTAAAATTGCACACATTGCGGATACGCATATCAAAAATCTGAAGTATCATTACGAATACAAGATTATATTCGAAGAATTATACAAGACTCTTCGAGAGGAAAAGCCAGATTACATTGTTCACTGTGGAGATTTGGCTCACACAAAGACACAGTTATCGCCAGAGTATTTTGAACTCGCCACAGGCTTTATAAAGAACTTGGCTGACATCGCTCCGCTTATAATGGTTCCGGGTAATCATGACGGGAACCTAAAAAACAGCAGCCGTCAGGACGCAATTACACCAATCATTCAAGCACTAGAACATCCAGATATTTATTTCTTTAAGAATTCTGGCGAATTCCATGTCAATGACGATTTGTGTTTTAATATTCTTTCTGTGTTCGATGAGGACAACTGGATCGATCCGACCAATCCAGATAAAATTAATATAGCCCTCTATCACGGCGCTATTAGTAATTGTAAGACTGATATCGGATGGGTTATGGAACACGGAGAGCATGAACTGAGTATTTTTAAGAAGTTCAATTTTGCGATGCTTGGAGATATTCACAAATGCCAAGCGCTTGATTTTGAAGGACGAGTGCGCTATTGTGGCTCGACCATTCAGCAGAACCATGGTGAAACTAATGATAAAGGATTCTTACTTTGGGAAATAGAAAATAAAAACTCCTTTACTGTCCGTCATATTGAATTACAAAACCCCAAGCCGTTCACCACAATTGAATTAACCGCAAAGGGTAGAATGCCGAAGGGTATCGATGTTCCACAAGGCGCTCGTATTCGATTGGTGTCCAACAATAATCTTTCGCTTGATAAGATGAAGAGAGCAGTCGATGTCGCGAAACATCGATTTAAGCCGGAAAATATTACATTTTTAAATCGTGCCCTGGGCACCAGATCCGCCGCTGGACTTACAAACGATGACTTTATAAAAGAAAATCTTCGCGATCTCACAGTTCAGAAAAGGCTAATCAAAGAATTTTTAAAAGAATATCAAATTGAAGATGATGTGCTAGATAGGGTTTTATCGCTCAATGCAAAATATAATAGAGCAGTAGAAGAAACCGAAGAAGTTGCTCGTAATATTAACTGGAAACTTGATTCTTTCGAGTGGGATAATTTATTTAATTATGGTGACGGCAACTCCATAGATTTTGCCAACCTATCTGGAATTGTAGGAATCTTCGGAAAAAACTACTCAGGTAAGTCGAGCATAGTGGATGCTGCCCTTTATACGCTGTTTAACTCTACTTCGAAAAATGAGCGGAAGAACCTTAACGTTATTAACCAGAACAAGGAGAGAGCCGTTGGTAGAGTGGGAATTTCTATTGGTGATAGACAATTTGTAATTGAGCGCGAAAGTGAAAAGTATATTAAGAAACTAAAAGGCGAAGAGACGTTAGAAGCAAAGACAATTGTTGAATTTAACGAAGTCGATTCTGTTACGACCCAGGTTGTGAGTCACAATGGATTAACTCGTAATGACACGGATAAAAACATTCGTAAGATGCTTGGAACGCTTGATGATTTCCTGCTTACTTCTATGGCATCTCAATTAGATAGTCTAACATTTATTAAAGAAGGCTCAACCCGCCGCAAAGAAATTCTTGCTAAATTTCTTGATTTGGAAATATTTGATAAGAAATTTAAGCTAGCAAAAGAAGATGCGTCAGACTTAAGAGGAGCGCTCAAGCGACTTGAGGGCAGAGAGTTTGATGAGGATATCGATACAGCGAAAGAACAAATACACCAGAGCGAAGTTAGCATTGAAGAGCACAGCCAAAAGTGTGAAGAATATCAACAGCAAATATTAGATACCAAATCATTGTTAAGCGAAATAGAAAATAAAATCACATCCATTCCGATGGAGATTATTGCTATTGAACAAATAATAAGCGCACTAAAAGCAAAGAAAAATGATGTTCGGATTCTGTTGCAACAGAACAAACAGCTTACAGAAAATAATAATAACAATAATGAGCTATCTGAGAAGTTAAGCAACTTCCTGCAAGAATACGATGTTGAAAGTTTGCGAAATAAGAAGCAGAGCGTCGAAATTAAGAATGAAGAATATAACGATCTTTTACAATTTCTAAAGAATAAAAATAAGGATATCGATGCATACCGAAAGAAAGTGAGTCTCCTTCAAGAAGTACCATGCGGCGAGTCGTTCCCAACTTGTAAGTTTATTTGTGATGCTCACACAGCAAAAGACGCATTGCCAAACATGATAACAGAAATTAGCGATATTCGTAAACAAAGTGTACAACTTTTGGAGGATATCCATAACCTTGATGTTGACAAGCTAAATGATTATTTGAGCAAATATGATTTATTGGTAGAAAAACAAAAAGAGGTACAACATGAGATCTCGGTTTCTAATTTGGAGATACAAAATAATTTATCGAAGTTAGAAGTCTTTAAGCACGAAATTGAAAACATTGAGAAGCAAATTACAACATATGAGGAAAACAAAGAAGCGATTGAAAATCTAGAACAGCTTGTTGTAAAGAAAAAGCAATATAGCACGTCCCTTGAACATATAGAGAAAAACTGTGATGAATGCCAACAAGAACTAAATGACCTATATATTTCCCACGGATCCTGCGAGCAAAAACTACAGAGCTTGATCGAGCAAAAGAGCGAGCTATCTGAGTTGCGCGAAGACTACTCTGCTTATGATTTATTTATGAGATGCATGCACACCAGTGGCATCTCCTATGATATTATTAAGAAGAAGCTGCCAGCGATTAATGAAGAGATTGCGAAGGTGTTGGCAAATATTGTAAATTTTGAAGTCTTTTTTGAGGATGATGGCAGGCGCTTAAATGTTTATATTAAACACCCAAAGCATGAACCTCGACCTATTGAGATGGGCTCGGGAGCAGAAAAAACCATTGCTTCGATGGCAATCAGGCTTGCATTGCTGCACGTTAGTAATTTACCCAAATCAAATATATTCATCCTTGATGAGCCGGGAACGGCTCTCGATGCAGAGAATCTTGAAGGATTTGTTAGAATATTAGATATGGTCAAGTCGTATTTTAAGACAGTGATCTTGATATCTCATTTAGATTCTCTAAAAGATTGTGTTGATTATATCGTAAACATTGAAAAGAAAAATGGCTATGCACAAGTAAGTCAATAATTTTTTTGACTATTTATATAACAGGAGATACAAGATAATGCAAAATGGTTTATTAGATAAGGTATTACAAAAATTAGTTTCCCGCAAGTTACTTACATTTTTAACAGCAACGGGACTTATGGTTTGGTCCGATTTAGCCTCGGAGACATGGGGTATGATTGCCATGGTTTACATTGGCACCCAAGGAGCAGTGGATGTTATGAAGGCGTATAAATATGGAGAATAAATGACTTGGCTAACTATAAAATTATATATGAAAAAAGGATGGCTTTGGTGTAAACACCATTGGAAGCTTGCTGCGGTCGCAGCCTGGACTCTCGTTATTTGGGTCGTTGCGAGAAAGAACGTTGGTGCATATGCCAAAGTGCTCGATACAACTATCGAGAGCTATAAAAAGGAAGTTGAAGTGCTGGACAGCATCCACAATGCCGAAATAGAAAAAAGAAATGAAGCAATTCGCAAACGCACCGAGGCACTAATAAAACTGGAACAGCACTATGAAAGATCCTTGGACGACTTAACTATTGACAAAAGAGCAAGATATTTAGAATTAATAACGATGTTTGATCAAGATCCAGAATTTGCCAACAAGGCAATTACAGAGGAGTTTGGATTTAAGTATGTGGAATAAGATTGTGGCACCGATACTAAGCTTTGCTTTGTTTTTATGCACCCCTGCCTACGCGCAAGACACAGAAGAAGAGCCGATGTTTACACACCTGGAACAAGGTGAGACAGCACCTTTTGCGGGCACTTTATTCAACCCACCAGCCACAGCAGAGTTAATTATAGCACATCAGTATTCTTTAACTGAATGTGATTTGTTGGTAGAATATGAAGTAGCGAAAGCGCGTTCCGAAATGCAATTGCAATTATCGACGCTTCAAATAAGTCACGACTCTTTGAACGAAAAACACACGCTTTTGATGGATATCAAGAATGATGAAATTAATACCTATAGAGAGATGTCGCTTAAACAACCAAATAAAAATAATCATTGGTGGCTAGCAGGTGGTGCCGTTGCGGGTATCGGACTTTCTTTGGGAGTGTTTTATGCCGCAACAAACATTGCACAATGACAAAGCCCAAACAAGATCCAAATTACGTGATAAAAGTGGAAAAAGCAATCGCAGATAAATATGGCGCAGACACCGTGCAGCATCCCGCAAAAGACTGGACACCGGAAAAAGAGCAGGCATACATAGAACAACTTGGGCTTTTTAATAAAAAACTTAGGAAATTATCCGAAAAGACTGAAAAAGTAGAAGTTCAGGGAGTTTTAATATCAAAAAAACTACTTAATAAAGATAGCAACAGAGTCTGTTCCACTTGTGAAACTTATTCTTTCAATTCTAAGGATGATATCTACATGAACAAATATGATTGTTGTTTTCAGTGCTATATCCAGTGGGTTGAAAATAGAGAAGAGCGTTGGGCGACCGGATGGCGTCCCAATAAAGGAGAAAATAAATAAATGGCAACAGTTTTAGACATTGTAAGAGGAATTTCACAAGCAGCCGCAAATGGCTATGATGGCTCACAAGATGAAAAGTATTCTTTTGACGGTGAGGCAAGAAAGATAGGGCTAAAGAGGGAAGAAGGTGACCCCATTACCGACTCTCGTGTTGTTGATGGTTTCGGTGTAACATTCCACGGCAACCTTTTATGTATTAGTTATCAAAGCGACATTAAACTTAAAGAGGTTTATGCGGGCGATATTGAGGCAGACGTAGAAGATATGATTCAGAACGTTGCCAACTTCTTAAAGAAAGAATACAAAAAGATTACTGGCGACTCTCTTTCACTAACCCCTGAAGGCGAAGTCAGTGTCGTAGTTCAAAATACTTCAAGAGTTCGCGTATTTGTTACTGGAAAACGCCACTATAAAATTGGTAATCTCGACGGAGTACTACCAGTAGCCGAACCTTCTGAGGATAGGTTGGACAAGTCTATTCGTGATTTCCTGGCTCTTGGCAAGTGGAAAAAAGCAAATAAAAAATGATTAGATGTCGTTTGAACTTACAAAAAATGAAATTTTAAAGGAAATATTAAAAAGCGGCAAAGATCCGGTTTATTTTATTGATAATTACGCACGAATTGCTCACCCCATAGACGGGCTGATTCCTTTTAAACTATATGACTTCCAAAAAGAATTGCTTAAGGACTTTAATGCTCATCGCTTTAATGTCATACTGAAGGCAAGACAGCTAGGTATTTCCACCACAACTGCTGCCTACATTGCCTGGATGATGTTATTTCATAGAAATAAGAATATTCTAGTTATTGCGACCAAGTTTCAGACGGCAGGAAATCTTGTAAAGAAAGTAAAGCACATTATTAAAAACTTGCCTCCTTGGATGCAGATAGCAAGCATAGACATAGACAATCGGGCGTCATTTGTGCTATCAAACGGCTCCGAAATTAAAGCATCATCTACTTCTTCTGATGCTGGACGTTCCGAAGCACTATCATTATTAGTTATTGATGAGGCAGCACACGTCGAAGGCTTAGACGAGCTATGGACCGGTCTTTATCCCACTCTATCAACAGGTGGGCGGTGCATCGCTCTATCCACTCCTAACGGTGTCGGAAATTGGTTTCATCAAATATACGCTGATTCAGCACAAGAGCAGAATGATTTTTACCCCACTGTTCTACCCTGGGATGTGCATCCCAATAGAGACAAGGAATGGTTTGAAAAAGAAACTAAAAACATGTCTCGCAGACAAATAGCGCAAGAGCTTGAATGTAATTTCAATATGTCTGGAGAAACGGTTATCCACCCAGATGATTTGGATTGGATGCACACATTAATCAAAGAACCTCAATATAGAACAGGGTTTGATAGAAATTTTTGGATTTGGGAAAAGGCACAAGATGGCTACAACTACCTGTTGTCGGCAGATGTAGCGCGAGGAGATGGTAAAGACAATTCTACACTTCACGTCATAAAGCTAGAAACTATGGAAATAGTTGCTGAATATCAAGGAAAACCCACTCTTGATGTATATTCTGATATGATTAACAGTATTGGGCGAGAATTTAATAATGCCATGGTTGTTGTAGAAAACAATTCCGTTGGGATTGCAGTATTAACAAAGTTGCAGGAACTAAGATATAATAATATATATTTCTCTATCAAGTCAACACATGAATATGTTGAACAGTTGAGGGGCGAAAATATGTCTAATGCTATTGCCGGTTTCTCGACCACTTCTAAGACCCGTCCTTTGATTATTGCAAAAATGGAAGAATTCATTAGAAATAAACTAATTACCGTATATTCTTCTAGAATGCTAAATGAGCTAAAAACCTTTATCTGGAACCACGGTCGCCCCGAGGCGATGAGAAGCTATAATGACGATTTAACTATGGCTTTGGCAATTGGTTGTTGGGTAAGAGATACGGCTTTTGAGGCAGGTAAGTTAGATCAAGAATACAGAGATGCGTTTGCGAATTCCATGTTCGTGGCATCTACAAAAATAAACAATCAAATTAAGGGACAGGAAGGATATCGAAGCGAAATGGATCTTAAAGGCAAAGAGCAACAGGCAAGAGATACACACAAACAATTTGGTTGGTTATATAAGGGATAAGATAAATGGCAAAAAATAATAAAAATCCTAAAAACAATGAGTCTGCTCTCTTTAGACAGCTAACTCGTTTGCTTTCTGGTCCACTCATTAATTACCGTACACAGACAAGTAGAAAACTTCGCAGAGTACAATTAGACAAGTTTAAATTTCAATCAGCCGGTGGATTGAATTTTAAAAAGTCATCTTATAATCCTTTCGAGCAGTTAAGCACCGCTATCATGGCAAACCAGCTTCGTGCTGAAAGATACCAAGATTTTGAACAAATGGAGTATACTCCCGAAATTGCATCTGGTCTAGATATCTATGCAGATGAGATGACAACTTCGTCGGATTTGCAACCACTCTTAGGCATTAAGTGCCACAACGAAGAAATCAAAGCAGTACTGCATGAGCTATATCATACCGTTTTGAATATTGACTTTAATCTTTTCGGCTGGTCGCGCACAATGTGCAAATACGGAGATTTTTTCTTATATCTAGACATTGATGAACGGCTTGGGGTTCAATCTATTGTTGGATTACCCACACACGAAATTGAAAGACTGGAAGGTGAAGATAAAGACAATCCTAAATATGTCCAGTTTCAGTGGAACTCTGGTGGTTTGACTTTTGAGAATTGGCAGATTGCACATTTTAGAATTTTAGGCAATGATAAGTATGCTCCCTATGGAACATCAATTCTTGAGCCAGCCCGAAGAATTTTCCGACAACTAATTCTTCTTGAAGATGCAATGATGGCATATCGAATTGTTCGTTCTCCTGAGCGTCGTGTATTCTATATTGATGTTGGCAACGTTGCACCCAATGATGTCGAGCAATATATGCAAAGAGTTATGACGCAAATGAAACGCAACCAAGTTGTTGATGCCGATACGGGACGTATTGATTTGCGCTATAATCCAATGAGCACTGAAGAGGATTATTTTATCCCCGTTCGTGGAGGAGTATCCTCTAAGATCGAAACGTTACCAGGAGGCTCATATACTGGAGATATTGATGATGTTAAATATTTAAGGGATAAGTTATTTTCTGCTCTTAAAATTCCTGCTTCGTATTTGTCTCGTGGTGATGGGGCAGAGGAAGATAAAACAACTCTTGCCCAAAAGGATATTAGGTTTGCAAGAACGATTCAAAGACTACAAAGATCTGTTATAACTGAATTAGAAAAAGTTGGCATTATTCATCTCTATACACTTGGATATAGGGGCGCAGATCTTATTAGTTTCAAACTTTCCTTAAGCAACCCTTCTAAGATTGCAGAACTTCAGGAACTTGAACATTGGAAAACTAAGTTTGACATTGCCGCATCCGCAACTGAAGGGTTCTTTAGTCGTCGCTGGGTTGCGGATAATATTTTCAACTTATCTGAAGAAGAATTTATACGCAATCAGCGAGAGATGTTTTTTGATAGACGCCTTGATGCTGAACTTGAACAGGTCGCTGCCGCCATGGAAGGTGCTGCCGGTGGTCTTGGTGGAGATGTCGGCGGGGGACTCGGTGGCGGACTCGGTGGAGATCTCGGTGGAGAAGAAGATCTCCTTGGCGGTGATTTGGGTGGCGACGAAGATCTTGGTGGCGAAGAAGAAGGTGGTGAAGAAGACACCCTTCTGGCAGCACCCGGCAAACGAGACGACCAAAGACGCAAAGGAAAGAGTGGACCCAGGAAGCGACATACTAGCAGCAAGGCTCGGGGAGTTGAGATTAACACCCCCAGAACAAATAATCCTGGTGCCGTAGGTTACGAAACCTTGCATCACCTCTCGTCTATCGGGGATGAGTTCAGAAAAGGTGGATTATACCAAGAACAACAGAACGATGATGACAATTTAGAAGAAAGGCAATTATTTGAGGTCAAACACGAAATAAAGAAACTAATTACAGAACTAGATAATAGCGGATTAGGGGATACTAATGACGAGAAGAAAACACAATAAAAAAAGAAATACTGCTTTTCTATATGAAGCGCTTATAAGAGAGATGACTAAAGCAGTTGTATCGCAAGATAACACAACCAAGCAAGCCGTCGTTCATATAATAAAAGAATTTTTTGCCCCTCATTCTGTACTATCTAAAGAACTTGCATTATATCAAACATTGTCTGATGCCGATAACCTAGATCCAGTCACCGCAGAAAAGTTAGTTTACCAAGTTCGGGAAGCGCATTCATCATTAAATAAGAAAGAAGTTTATCGTGCTCAAAGCCAATTAATTAAAAAAATAAACACACAATTATCCACATCCGTATATAATAATTTTGTACCAAATTATAAAAGCATGGCTACAGTATCACAACTTTTTGGATCCGGTACTGAAACATATGATATTAAAAAAGGGATTATTCTGGAGCAGCAAATTGTTGCGAATCTAACAAATAAAGACCAACCATCGACAGAACAGGAAATGAAACCAATTGACAATTTGGTTTTTACGACATTTGTGTCCAAGTTCAATGACACATATTCAGAAGGATTGTTGAGCGAACAAAAAGAATTGCTAAACAGGTATATATTGTCCTTTTCTGACAATGGAATTGATGTAAAAATATATTTAAACGAAGAAATATCACGGTTACAAAGCGAGTTGGTTGCCGCCTTAAGCCTGAAAGAGATACAATTAGACACAAATATGCAGGAATCTGTTAAATCAGTTTTAGCAATAATCGAAGAATTTAAAACCAAGCCGGTGGATAAAGCACTTATAGAGAAGGTATTGAAAATTCAAAATGTAGTTTATGAGATTAAAGCATAATGCCCATTACAGTCACCATACCACATATCAAAGATAAGATCGGCATTCAAGAAGACATCACTCTAGAGGTGAGAAAAACACTTGGAAACCAATTGGTTGTTTTTGACCACCCAGATGTTGATATTGTAATATACCCAGACAGTAAAAAAATACTTGCTCTTGCCAAGGATGTGACAAGCGAAGAAGTTTATGACACTCAAGACAGATTGTTTTTGCTTCTAAGAAAAGAAGGGCTTATCGAACCAGAAAGTGTTAAATCGGGATATGTATATGGCTCACTAGAAGCACAAATGTTTTTGAATGAAGAATATGATATGGTCCAGGCTGCACTTTATGGCATAGATAAATTTATTAAAGAAGAAAAGCCCTACTTTGAATACATTGAAGAATTTGAACGTGCTGTTGATGACTATATAACAGAGCCCACAGGTGACGATAGCACTCCGCTTGGAGAAGTTCCACAAGAACCTGAAAAGGGCTCAATTAGACCTGGGTGGATCCGTGGACCTTATGGCATGAGTATCATGCACAGGGTATAACATGGACCTCTTATATTTTGTGCTCGCCGCATATGGCTTGACACAAATTTTAGTATACGGAACAATCTTTAATTCCGTTAGACCAACAAAAGGCAAATTAGGAGAATTATTCCATTGCCCAATGTGTCTCGGCTTTTGGGTCGGGGCATTTTTATTTGGAATTAATAGGTATACAGAACTATTTACATTCGAGTATACTTTCGCTAATCTTTTTATTTTAGGCTGGCTGTCATCTGGGACTTCATACATCTTGAGTATGATATTTTGTGACAATGGTATACAAATAGGAGTTAACAATGAATAACTGGACAAGCAAATGGATGCTACAACCCGTTAGGCGATGCTGCAAGGGCTCTTAACTATGGGCAAACTATTATTAACAGAATATTATGAACTATGCCCTAACGGTAAGTGTGACGATCTTCTAACAGAAGAAGAAAAGAGGATGGTTCGCGAAGATAACGCTATGTTTTTAACGGGCGTTATGCAGCGAGCAAATCATCTTAATGGAAATGGGCGTATTTATAGTCGCCCCATTTTAGAACGGGAAGTAGAAAATTATGGTAAGCTTGTTCGCGAGCGAAGAGCCCTGGGCGAGCTTGACCACCCCGATGCAGCGGTTATCAATTTGGCAGCCGCTTGCCATCTTGTAACAGAAGTGTGGTGGGATGGCGATGCTGTCATGGGCAAGGTACAGGTTTTGAACACTCCATCTGGCAAAATTTTAAAAGAGCTTGTTAGCTCCGGTGTTAAACTTGGTATATCTTCCAGAGGCATGGGCTCTGTTCATGAATCTAACGGACAAACGATTGTTGAAGATGACTTTCAATTAATTTGTTTTGATTTTGTGTCTGAACCTTCCACCACTGGTGCTTTTATGATGAAAGAAAATAAGCAATCAAATATTATCACAAAGGCAGATCGAATTAACAGAGCCCTTAATAGCGTTTTGAGAGACAAATGAAAAAATCAGAATTGAAGCAGGTTCTTAGACCGCTTATAAAAGAGTGTATTAAAGAAGTGATATTTGAGGAAGGTATTTTATCTAATATTGTTTCTGAGGTTGCACAAGGACTTGGAGGTAATACACTTATTGATTCAAGACAACATACTGTTCAAGCCGCACAACAGGATGAGCAAAGACAACATGAAGTAAAAGTAGCACGTCAAAAAATGCAAGAAACAAGAAAAAGAATGTTAGATGCCATTGGAAACGATTCTTACAATGGCATAGATCTTTTTGAGGGCACAGCCGCACCTCCTCAAGAAGTGGATCACACTTCCGCCCTCGCAGGGGTCGATCCTAGAGATGCCGGTGTTGATATCAATAAAATTTTTGGAGGGACCGGAAAAAACTGGTCGCATATGTTTAAATGAGCAAAACAGTTAATGTTTCAATCAAGCCGTTGAGAAAAGACAGCCCAGAAAGAATGATTAGAAGATTTACTCGAAAGGTTAAAAAGCTCGGCATCTTAGATGAGGTTAAAAAAAGAAGATATTATAAAAAACCATCCGAGGTTAGAAGAGAAAAAGCTATTCGTAGAAAACGAGAAACAGCAAAATTAGAAAGAAAAAAGAAATAGTTAGACACTAATTAAAGAGAACAAAGTAGGAGAGTAACAAACATGGGCGCAGAACCTTTTAGCAGATATATATCAGGGGGGCGAACCCGATCAGTCATTAATTTAGCTAGCCCTGATGGTGAAGGGGTAGTTGCATATACCTTTACAACCACAACTTCCGTCCCCGCCTCTGCGGAAGATGGATATGCCAATCCTGGACTCCAAAAGAATTTACATATGATAATTAAGAACAACGATGCTGGTACATGCAAATTCCGAGTTTATGGGTATCACTCTTTTGCAGGAGAATGGGGTGTTCTACAAATTATGGATCCTGCTGACGGCGGCAACAATCTTATGGAATGGACAGTACTTGCGGATTCAGATGAATATACTGTAATCCCAATTGAGGGCATCGAAAGGATTGCTGTTTCGTGCAGCGCCTATGGCAGCGGTGGCAGCGTTACTTGCTACCTGGGCGCAAACACGATATAGAATATTTGAGAGCCAAAGCCTTCTAATAAGTAAAAGCGCTTGCACTACAAATCTTAAATAAGAGATCCCTTATTGCCATTTGCTATCTATTTATATTGACGAATAATATATATTATAGGAGCTTTCATTAATGGGCGAATTTGGATGGGCATATGTAAAAGGGGCACTAACGGCTAGTGGTCCTACTGGATCTCTACAGTTTAGAGACGATCAGGCAGCAGATGGCACAACTGGCTTAACAGGCAGTGCTGCCTTGGTATTTTTTACCGGGAGTGCGTTAAACGATCTCGATGGACCATACGAACTCCGTCTTACTGGTAGCTTTAACATGTTTGGCGATCAAACGATTGATGGCAATCTAACAGTCGTAGGTTCTACCACAACTATTTCCGCAAGCAATCTTATTATTCAGGATCCTGTAATTGGTCTTGGGTTTGGAACTGCAAGCGCCCACACAGGTGCCGCTGGCGACCGTGGGTTTATTTTTGGACTTAGAACTGATGCCAACCAAGCGCTGATCTGGGATCAAACGTCTGCCTCGTTTATTGTTGGAAAAGTTGGTGCTGTAGGACCACACAACGATCCGGGCCCAGGTGACGAAGCAATCTATGATATAAACGAGGACGATCTTAGTGTCTTCAAAGTCGGAGGCATTATCGCTTCCGGCACAACCGCACCAGGGCTTGGCGAGATCTATGGTTTGAGTATGCGAACTAGTGGTGACATCGCTGTCTCTGGAGCGGCAGTATTTAATGACGTAGGTGGAGATAATGATTTCAGAGTCGAATCCGATGACAATGCAAATATGCTCTTTGTCGATGCTAGCACTGATCGAGTCGGCGTCGGCACGGCCACCCCTCTCTCAACGTTGCATTTGTATGGATCATCCGGCGAAGTCGAACTCCGCATTCAGTCAGATACTGCTTATACTAGTATAGTTCAAAAAGATAATAATGAGTTAATCATACAAAATGCAGCCACGGACGGTGTTATTATATTCCATGACGATACAGCAGAGAGAATGCGTATCGACAAGGATGGCAAAGTCGGTATTAACGACTCGACTCCAACCGCAATGCTTAACGTCCAAGGAACGGCGGATTCTGCTGTTCCAACTCTTCTTATCGATCACGATGACGCAGACGTGATTGGTGTTCAACTGAATCTTTTGAACTCGACTGCAAATGCCATTGATATTGATGCATTCAATACCACGGCAAATGTCATAGACGTAGCGGCAACAAGTTTAACCACTGGAAAAGCTTTATTCATTGATGCCGGTAATGCAACAACTACAACTACAAACGCTGGCGCAATTGCTCACATCGACTTTGATAAGACAGGAATCGTTGCCTCTGGACAAACATCCACATTTAAGGGCTTCGAAATCGATATGGACGATGCCGCCAACAATGCTGGTACATCAACAATGACAGGAATGGACATTGGGGTCGTCAATGTGGATGCTGGAGACGGCACAACCCAGAATGTTTGTCTTAATGTTTCTGGATCAGGTGCCGATAAGAACTATGGTCTTCAAGTTTGTGTAGATGATCATGCGGATAGCTATGACATTGTAATGTCGTCATCGTTAAATAATAATGATTATGGCGTAATTTATGTTGGTGCAAACGGTTTAATGACACTTAAAACCGTTGACCAAGACGCCGCAGCCGCTGATATAGTATTGGCTCCTGACGGAAAGGTTAGCGTCTCATCAAATCTTGAGGTTGCTGGCACTACAACTCTTGGAGACGCCAGCGGTGATAGCGTAACCATTTATGGCGCGACAGTGAATATTCCTAATGTTGCCGCAGGAACGGACAACACGGTTCTGGTCTACAATGGCTCTTCGATTGTAACCGACGAAATCGATTCTCGCGTCTGGGGATCGACATTAGTAGATGGAACAAATGGCACCGACAATGAGTTGGCAATTTTTACGGATTCAAATTCGGTCGAAGGAGATTCAAACCTGACTTGGGACGGGTCTACCTTAGATGTAGGGGGCGCATTGACGGTTGATGGGAATACCACTCTTGGTGATGCCAGTGGCGATACCGCAACAATCAATGCTCAAACAATTGTATTAGCCAACGTCGCAGCCGGAACTGACAACACGGTTCTTGTTTATAATGGCTCGACAATCGTTACAGATGAAATTGATTCACGGGTATGGGGTTCTACACTAATTGATGCTTCGGGCACACCATCTAACAATCAAATTGCTGTATGGACCGATGCGAATACGGTTGAAGGCGAGGGAAGCCTCACATATGATAGTGACACCTCCGTAATGACTCTTACAGATAGCTATCTTCGACTTGATAACACGGGCGCTCCCGCCAGTGAACATGCGTTGTTTATCGACTCTGCAAACACGACTGTTCAAGTAGCTCAAATTAAGGCGTTAAATACTACAAGCAATGTAATAGAGGTAACAGGAAGTGCTCTCACAACAGGCGGCTTGCTTCACTTACAATCAGACTCTTCTGATGCCGGTAACAGAACTCTTTTTACTGTCCACAATGACAACACAGCAGCGGTTGGCGTTCAGATGGTTCATTTCAAGAATGACGCCGTTGGGGGTGCT